>Ga0075444_10000562_pt1 | contig 22081 bp, 9 predicted proteins | sample CoawatmetaG01DNA_FD_76836 | JGI IMG/M metagenome (GOLD analysis project Ga0075444, IMG submission 76836) | Marine microbial communities from the West Antarctic Peninsula - Coastal water metaG017-DNA | ecosystem: Environmental > Aquatic > Marine > Coastal | place: Atlantic Ocean: West Antarctic... | reverse complement strand
GGGAACGGCAGCGGGGTTTTCAGCGGCAATTGTTTCAAGCCATTTCTTTTGGGCCGCAGCTCTACTTGCTTTGTCTGGTGCGCTGCTAGATTCGATCAGATTGGAGAGAAATTCTGGATGACGTTCAAAAAACGTAGGTTCGCTCAAGATAGACATGAAAAGATCGTCTTTGAGCGAAATCGCTCGGGCGCTTCCTTCGCTTTGGTTTTCCTTGCCGTTGCTGCCAAGGTGGTCTGTAATTTTGAGTCTGAATGGGTCGTAGCCAAACAACGATTTTCTATATTCCGAGTTAGCTGTTTGAGTCTTCAGATCGCCTTCTGTGACAGCAAAAATTTTCTTGAAGACTGTCTTGTAGTCGAAGCCAGCAGGTGGGTGCCCGGGATTGCCACTGACTATTTCTAATAGCTTTCTTTGATCGGAGTCAGCAAGGATGTCATTGGCAGGCTTGCCGGTCAACAACTTGTATAGAGCTTCGGAGGGAACTTCTACTCTGTGCATTTCTTTGAACATCGAATCAGCTAGACGATGCCCTGCTACGTAATCGCTGTCGGTTCTAAGTTGTTCTGGAGTCTTGCCAATTCGTTCTGACAGCCAAGGTGCGGAGGCAAGGAAAACTTGCTCTACTAGTTCTTTGCTAGCACGGGATGACACTAGTGTAGAAGAATCATTGAGCCGAAGTGCTGAACAGAAGTTTATCCCGTCTGCTGTCAGCTCATAGTGATTTGGGCTCTTCTCTTTGACTAACGTTGAGAGGTCTAAATCTTTGCTGTTTCTGAGCAGATCTAAAGCTTGTGCTCGCAGAATCATATTTTCTTGAATGTAGTGGCCGAAGGCTTCATGGCCGAGCACGTCAATTTCGAACCTGCCAGGGTCTAGAAAAGCGTCTCTTTGGAGGCTAACGACACCAGAGCCTTTTGCGTATTCGCCTTTTTCATTTTCTTTCAATGTCGGAGAGCCAGCTGTAATTTTGGGCGGATTGAAGCCCATATCGTTAAAGCATTTCTGCAGCAGATTTTGAAGTTTAAGGGCTCGATTGTCAGCAATTTCTTGTGCTCTGGGATCGCTTGGACTAATTATTTTCCAAGACTCTTTTTCGGCGCCAACCACTCTAATTAACTCTCGATAGACATTGGGAATATTCTCTGGCAAGAATTTTCGTCTATCGAGATCGTCAAAGCTCATCGCTTTCATCTTAAGGAGATTTCTTTGTGTTTCATTTGGAGCGCTGTCTGAGTCAATATCATTGCCTTTGAAAGCTTGACGTTCTTGTCTAACCTTATCGTTGTGCTCTTGCAAAGCCGAACGGTAGAAATCTAACGGCCCCATACTTGTGTCTACTGGCCGAGTCCAGACTGCTTCATTTTCTTTTTTATGCTGCTCACTCAGCGGGTTAGTTAATTTTAGGAAGTCGTTCCTGTGTGCTTTCTCTTGGGCGTAAGTTGGAGTTTTCTGTTCCAGAAGTTCTCGCCAGTTCCTGAACTCAGTATCAAGCACCTTTGGTGGTGGTATCTTTTTAAATTCGAGTTTCTCTGGTCGCTTTTGAGTAATAGCAGGGTCAGCGGCTAATCTTGCTTCGTATTCTTTTAGCTCTTTGTCGGCTTTTTCTACTCGTTTTAAGCGAAGACCGGCTTCTTCTTGCCCTTTTTTATCTGCAGTGCAACGGTCGTCGACTGTCTTTAATAGTGATGCGATTGCCGCTTCTCGGCTTGCTCGGGCTTCTCTATTAGAACCCACTGGGTCTGTGTGGTGCCCAGGCTCATACTCTGCGCTGCCAATGCTAAAGCCAAAGCGCAGAGTTGGTACTGATTCTCCATCATCATTTTTGATCTTTTCAAGGGGAACATCGGGTTCAAAGAGCGATGGTTTCTTTTCTCCATTTTCTGTTTTTGCTTCAGTGCCAGTAGACTTTCCGTACTCTTTTAATATTTGTTCTACTTGCACACGACGTTCGTGATTTGGAGCAATGATAATAAAACTGCTACCGCCTGGAGAGCCAACAAAGCAATCGTGGGGAATGCGTGCGCGCAGGTAGTCGCCAGCATGTTTCAACAAGACGTTGCCTTGATCGTGGCCGATCTGATCATTGATTGGTTTCATATTGTTGAGGTCAGCCTGAATGACAGAGAATCGTTCTAGGGGCTTGCTGAAGTCGCGAATAGAATTGTCGCGCTCTGACTCTGGTTTGTTAGCCTCGGCAAAGTCGCGCTCAGCCTTAAATACAGAGCGTCTCAAGTTGCGGTCGCAGATCTCTTTGGCCGCAAGGTCAGTCTGTGGATTAACCCATAGACTGGCACTGGCTTCGCGCCGCTCTAAATACATGCGACGACCTTCGATTCCCATTCTTTCGAACTTAGCGCATTCTAGTTCTAGATGTTTTTTATATATGGTTTGCTTTTCTGGTCCAATTGCCACAAATTGTTCAATGTCGCTTTGCTGTCTTTTGAGCTCTTTTACTTTGGCTTGGTTTCCTTCTTGAACGAATTTCTCCACTTCTGATTGAAGGCGCTGACGCTCTTTGTTCTGCTCTGGCAATGGTAATTGCTCAAATTCTTTTATGTGATTTAGGGCTTGGCGTTGTGGTGCTTCCATGGTGAGCAACTGCTGATTTGTCAGCAATTCTGCGCCAATACTGGCTTCTTCACGATGACTTCCTTTGGGCTCCACAGAATGGTCGGGCTTCCAGGCGTCAGGCACTGGGCTAAAGTTGTCTGTTTGTCCTTGTATCTTCTCTTTTTCTACTTTTTCCTGGGCAATTTTTCGCTCATTCATTACGGCATCGGCGCGATCTACCAAATGATGTGCAGTATCCGTAGACTTCATTTCTACTGCCCCTACTGCCAGTTTGATTAGAAGCTCTTCGACTTTGCCATTGGTTCGATCTGGATGCGCGGGATCGTCTTTTTCTACTAGAAGCATGCCGTACTTTTTGCCGAAGGCATCGGTTTCAGTGTAGCCTCGGCAAGCTAGGTGAATTTGATCAAGCTTTTCTACCAGCGCTTTTACTTCTTCTTTTGAGCGAGATTTATCTAGGAAGATCATGATTTCGTCGCCACCGGCTCGAGCTAATAGTTCGCTGTCTTTGAGGCCGATTTCTTTGGCGATATGACGAGTCAAGTAGCGCAGGGCGTCGTCGGCTCCTTCTCTTCCCATGCATTCATTGGCGAGTTTGAAGCGACGGACGTCGATTGAGACTAAGTAACCCCCTTTGTCTTTTTTTGCGCAGGCCTCTTCGAGATAGTGCATCATGCCATTGAAGTTGGCATAGCCTGTCAGCATGTCTATTTTTGAAGCAGCATGAGCACTCCAAAACTTATTGATGTGCTTGTTTTCGAGAAGGCGGGCAAAGACATTCTCGCTTATTGTCTTGTAGGGATGAGCATCTATGCCCTCAGCTGATTTGGCCGAAGTTTTTTCTGCTTTCAAATTGTTGGACGCTTCTTGATGGGCTCCAATTGCTCGACGAACATCGTTGTTTACTATCGCTCGTGTCGCTGTTTCCGCTGCAGTGCCTCGCTGCTCTGCTCTCTGTCTGCTAGCAATAGCAAATTCCATATCGTGCACTTCGTACAGGGCACGTTTGAGCTGACCAAGAGAAGTTAGATATTGACGCTCTTTCAAAGTCAGGTTGATTCCGCCTTCAGACGAGAGGCTATAACCATCGACTAAGTCGTTGAGCTGTTTCTCAAGTTTTAGAGCCGCTTCCTTGCCGTGCAGCCGCTCTTCTTTGGCCAAGTAGCGCTGCCTTAGTTCCCCTTCGCAGGCTGACATCTCGTTTAGTAAATGCTGAGATTCGATGCGAGTTCCGCCTCCAAGACGCACAAGAGCTGCGTCTGCTTGGCTATCAACTTTGCCATTGAGTTGATGAACCATTGACGAATTAAGCATGCCTAGCTTCCAGCTCAGTAGTTCCAGGCGTTCGTGAGGGTCAGTTGGCTTGGCTTTAATTCTTTCTTCGAGCCGGCTTAAATGTTCGTCTTTGCCTGCTCTTAGCGTGGTATCAAAGACTTTGTCTGCCGAGGCAATTTCGTGACTATCGCTTTTTCTCCAGGTATTGCCCAGTGCGATATCTATCCTGCTAGGGTCTAGTTCATAAAGCGGCTGCCCGTTGCTGTCAACTGCACCGGTGCGTCTGATGGCGAGGCCATCTTCTCTAAAGCGTTCGCGCAAGGGGGTATTAGATTGCATGTCTTGGGCTGACCAAGGCGAGCTTAGGTCTTTGATAATGCGCGCGTGTCCCCGATTAGGCGTGAGGCCACCAGCGCCTAGATGACTAGCATCCATTTCTAGAACAGCGTATAGATCTCCGCGCTCTTTCATGGCCACTAGCTGACGAACTAGATCTTGGCTGTCTTTGGGGTTAGCCACTACAAATTTCTCATCCCTTCCGGTCATGAATTTCATCATGGGTTCAAGTTGTTCGGCGTAAAAAAGATCTTTGCGACCGCCGTTTTGCATGCCAATCACTTCATTGAGCACTGATTGCACAATTTCGCTAACTTCAGTCTTTTGGCCATCCACTCTTGTGAATGAATTTTCAGGACGTGTGCCAGTTCTGGCTGCATCAATATTGAAGTTGCCAGCGCTATCTATGAAGCTTTTTATGACTTCGCCTTTGTGATTTACAGCAGCGCCAGTTTCATTTAATACTCTAAGAGTTCTCAGCCAGGTTTCAGGATGCAGGGCGTATTCTCTTTGCTCGCATGCCGCCAAGGGGCAGGTGGCATCACTACCCTGGCTAACAAATTCAGGCTTTGCGGCCAAGCTGAAGAATTGGTCAAGCCAATGGTGCCTTTGTTCCAAAGGCACTTTGCCAGGCGCTTCTAGCAATTTGTTAGCATCATAGAGAAGCTCGGCAATTTTTCTTTCGGCAGTTGCTGGATCTTTTCTTAGACGATCCTGGGTGTCGAGCATGCCCTCTCTGATGTACGCAGCGGCCATTGGGTCTTGAATTGAGTCTAAGTGCTGCTCGAAGGTCGAAAGTTCTTTGTGGTAGTCGATGGGGCCGACACTGTCTCCCGGTAAATATCTAGTTGTTGAACCATCGAGGTGATTGCTGGAAATAGCACCAATTTCATTGATATGGTGCACCGTGCCATCGGCATCAATAGTGATTTCTTGGCAATATTTTGTATGGTGGCCATCGACTACCATATCCCAGCCATCTTTGGTTTTTACGAGTTCCGCACCGGCTGAAAGCTTTAGCTCGGACGGCAGGCCATTTTTGTCGCGCTTTATGGTGGTTTCGTGACCATTGGCATCGACAATTTTTGTCAATTGATCATTCTTACTTATTAGTGCAGAACCATCTGGCTTTTCCATCGTCTTAAAAGGCTCGCCATCCATGTGGCTTTTGCCTTCTTTTGCCAGAGTTCCGTCTGGCAATATTTTGATATCAGAATAGGCTTCTTTTTGAATGAGTTTGTCTGAGTAGTATAGAGACCAGCCTTTTTCCTCTTTACGCAGTTCCGCACCAGCAAAGGGTTCTATGCTCTTGGGCTGGCCTTCGCTATCGTAAATTACTTTAGTTTCGTTGCCATCAGTTTTTATGGACGTGACTTTGCCGTCTTCTTTTATAACGGTTGTCTTTGCACCCTTTGGTGTAGCGGTTTCTACTACTTCCTGATGTGCTCCAAGGGCGCGTTTCTCGACGCTGATGCCATAATGTGAAATTGTGGTAGTGCTATTCTCGCCGTGCGTAATTTTCAGATTGCCCTGGTTGTCGCTGTTAACAGATTTGACATTGGTAAGTGTGTGGTCTGGTCGGTTTGTTGACCAACCCTGTTCTCCTTTGCTTAACACCAGTCCGTTTGGCAGGCCCACCTGGGCCAGCTCCCCAGTGTGGTCCTTAATCAATACTGTCTCTAGTCCGTTGGCGTTTGTGACCACACTCTTGTGCAGCTCTACTGGAGTCGCGCTGGTTGGTGCATTGGTTTTTGCTTCAATATTGGAAATGTATGTCGAATATTCGTTGGTCACTGAATCTTTGATTCTGGTTTGATCGCGGGCCTCAACTTTCTCGCCCATATAATGTGTGCCTATATGGGTAAATGGATGGGTGAAGGCTACGCTAGCAGCGCCGTCAATGGCTGCATCGAAAACAAAGGCATTCATGCGATGAGTGTTTTTAAACTTCTCGAATTTTTCTGCAGTTACCTGGCTTTTGTCTATGCCAAGGTCATGGGCAATGTTTTCGCGCTCAACTTCGTACATGCGCACTCGAGCATTGAGTGCTGAATTAATGCTGTTGTTCATCACCGCATCAGGATAAGTACTGATTAGTGTGTCAACGAATTTGCCTGTTTTACCGAAACGTTCTAGTGATGCCTTTGGCCCCATGTGTGACAGTGATGTAATGCCATCCCCTGCCAGCATCGCACCTGAGCCTAAGACTAAGTTAGTGAAACCGAGCTCCTCCGTGTTGCCAGTTTTTAGGGCATTGACCGAATTGAAGCTGGCGGTCTGGTAGAAGGCGTTGACAGCGCTGGTACCATAGCCGGCGCCCGGAATGACACCGGGCCCTAGCTTTACTGCTTTTGTAAGTATATCGCTGGTGGCCTTGTTTCCTAGAATATCGCAAAGTGCTTTTACTTCTGCACCTTTGCCTGAGTTCATTAGTGACGCCATTTTTAACGCTTCAGGATTGGCTGCTAATTCACTGATTGCCGCAGTGCTTGCTTGTTGTAGCTTTCCTGCTTTTTGCAGTTCAGCCAAGGTTTCAAGATTTTGATAGAGCTTTTGTTCTTTGGCTAGTGCTGAGAATTTCGACAAATTCTGCTCTTCTGCAATGACCTCTAATAGAACTTCGCTTTTGCCGACGGCAGTAAAATTTTTGGCAATGTGGCCGAGGTTGCCACCGCTGTACATCACTACTGCCTCGATACAACCACCGGCGCTGTTAACTGCAAGTTCGTTGAAGCTGCCGCCTCTGGTCTGCCGCAGCACTCCTGAGCTGAGGGCGCCTCCGCCAGCGGTGACTGCCAAGCCTGTTCTCAAGGTCATGGTGCCGGCGCTAACCATCGTCGAGACGCCACCGGTCAGGACCGTGGTGGCAGCCAATGCCAAACCTTCTCTGACATTCGATTGAACATTTTGGCCGTCTTGCGATAGTTGGGTAGCATCGCTTGCCGCTACATTCATCTCGGCCAATCTTGTCTGCATCGATTGAACATTGTGGTGTATGTCTACCGTCGCCAATGTATTCGAGTTTAGGCCGCCATCAAACATAGCCTTGGCTTGTTTGAGAAAGAGCAACTGACCGTCAATTGTGGTGTCATTGAGTTGACTGATTTGCGCTTCACGACCGTGCAGTATGTGTTCGTCTACAGCATAACCAAGAAGACCCCAACTCTGCTTGTCGACGTACTCTTTGCCCATCTCAACGATTTTATCTTTGGACTCGTTTGATTGCCTCATAACTTCCTTTAAGTCAATCAGGCCACCTTCCACGAGTTTTCCCGAAGGATCTCGTCTAGTCTCACCTAGTCCCATAATCCATCGTTCGTTATGGTCGCCTTCAATCTTCATTTTGAAAAGGAAATCTGGATCGTTTTGCAGATTGATATCTTTGCCGTCGATTTGCGCTACATAACCAGGCTTTAGCTGACCGCATGGTGTCTCGGCGGCTATCCATTGTTTTGTTGCTTCATCAAAGCTTTTTTTGTATAGCTGGCCCTTATCAACCAGGTATTGATTGTGGCCAATTCTCATGTCCCCGCCTGTTTTGGCGCACTCTTGCGGGCTGCTTTGGCGTGGTACTTCAATCACTTTGCTGGCAGCAGGTTTGTCTGGTCTATCTTGTTCAGAGCGCACAAATTCTTTTGGTCCGCCGCGTAGGAGTTCAAGACTGGTGCGACCGTTTGCTGCTTCTGTAGCGTCTGTGATGCCTGAATATTGAATTTTATCGAGGGCTTCTTTGTATTGTTTCTCTCGTACTTTTACTCGTTCAAGACGGTCTACTAGTATTCCGCTACCATCGCCCTTAGATGCCAGTTCTGCGTAAGCTCTCTCTTGGGCCACTTGCTTGCGCAGTTGGTCTAAGCTTTGGATATGGCCAGTGCCATCGTTGACCCAATTGAGTTTGTTCTTTGTTTCGCCCTGTTCATTGAGGCAGACACAATTGAGAGAAGCACCCTTTAGCTCTTGGTCGGAAAGCGATCTTGTGAGCTGATTGCCGTTGCTGTCAAATATGCGTAGAGAGCCGTTAGCAGGATTGACACTGCCAACCACAGTATCTGTTCCTTTCTTATAAACTAAAGAGTTATTGACGTCATACTCGCCAATCAAATCAGGATTTTTTGCCACGGGAATTTTTAAATTACCCAAAGTGCTGAGGTTTGGTGCGACTTTTTCAAGAACGTGACCTTGACTATCAAGTAAGGCTCTGAGCTGTTCGGGAGTGACGGCATTGTCTTTTCTGTTGTACTGACCCATTTTCTGAATCTTTGCCAGAGAATTTTCTTCTACTTCTCCGGTTGTAAGCATTTTTTCAATTGCTAGTTTGTCTGATTTATATTGTTTAAGAGCTAGTTTTTGCGCTGTTTCTTTGGCGTCTGATGCTAAGTCACCTTGCTTGTCAACGGCATTGTAATAGCTCATAGCCTCACGCATAAGCGGTGGCGCAATCGCAGCAGCCTGATCTAAAAGAGCATGCTTGTTTTCTTGCGCTTGGGCTTCTGTTACAGCTACCTGTTTGAGGTCGAGATTTTCTTTTGATTTTGCTAAAGCCACATCTAAATTAACTAGGCCGCCAACGTTAGGTCTAGTCGTGCCGTCGGCTTGCACCTCTAGCGCTCCCAGGCAGGCGCCATGCATTTCTTTTGCTTGACCGTCGATAGTAACCTTGAACACAGCATTGGTTAAACTTGATAGAGGAATTTCTCGTCCGTTTATTACGACATGACCACCGACGAAGGTGCCGTCCTTTTTCTCCGTTGGTGGCACAAATTTTCCAATCTGTTCTTGTGTAGCTGTGTTTACTAGCATGCCTAAGCGCAGCTCTAGTTGCTGAGGTGGCGCTTGTTTGCCGTCTTTACCGATGACCGGAAGGCCAGTCTTGAGGTCAAATGAAGGTAAGAAGAATTGGCCATGAGATGTTTGGGCCAGATCAAATTGTCGCGCATGACCGTTTTCGTTGCCAACGAATATTGCGCTTTTATTTATCAGTTGTGAGATTCTAGTTCCAGTTTTTTCTTGTTGATCGAGATCTTTAGCGACGATTACCGAGCCATCTCGGCTCATCAGGCCCAATACTTTCTGATTTGGTTCAAATATATGACCGCCGACTGCTAGCATCTTTTCATTGCCATTAACGATGTAGCCGTTGAAGCCTTCTTGACGGGCTGCTTGTGTCTCGTTTTGGCCGTAGGTTAGGTCAAGATATTTACCGTTGCTGCCAAGTCCGGTGAATGCTGCTAAATGATCTTTGCTGTTAGTGATGTTGAATGAAGTATTGCCAATCTGCACGTCGCCATTGTCTTTAACTACTCCAATTTTCGTGACATTGTCTTTGTCAAATACAACACCATTTTCAACGTGATGCTGAACTAATTTATCGCCCTCTTTGTAAACTACTGTTCCTGTTGGCTGCTCGCCCTCTCTTGGTTTGCTCGGCCCGCGATGGGCCAAAAGCTCTCCGTGGTCTATTGCTGTGACTTGGTACTCTCGCATCGTCAACAGAGTCATGGTATCTAAACTTTTGACCAGTGTTGCTTTGTCTAAGCCACCGTTTTTGCCTTCAATAGAATCGGCTTTGTTATTTGCATAGTTGAGCGTGACGTCAATTTTTTGTGAGTCATTTCTGTAATTGAGTGATTGTGGCTTTCCCATCTCGTCGAGGGCAAGTTCTTTGCTGCTTAGTACTTTGCCTTTGTCTAGTGTTTCATCCTTGATTGTAATTTTGCCAATCTGAGTGTCTGTTACTTTCTCAGATGTTTTAATTGGGTTTATTCGATCGTGATGCAGATTGAAAGTTTCGTTTCTCTCTTTTGTGATGCCATCTTTTTCTTGTCGACTGAGGTCAATTCTAATGGTGGCGTCTTGTTTTTCTACGTCTATTGGTTTAGCAAAAACGAATTGATGTTTTAATTGACCATCGCCACCGTACTGCTTTGCTACTACTGTATCGTTACCAGATGCTTTGGCTTTCGACTCTGGATACTCGTATTTTAATAAATACAAGGCCCTGGTATCAGGACCGCTAGCTGATTTCTCTATTCGTTTGCCCTGGCCATCTTTGGCCACGGTGGTGATTATGCCTTCTGCTGTTATGTGGCGCTCAATTTCCCGCGGCTCTGTTCTCTTCTCTCCATGTGCGTTTTCGACTGTTACAGCGGTTTTCTGAATAGTGTGGACCTCACCACTTTGCTGATCGACTTTAATCGAATGATTTTTTGTACTTTCAGCTCGGGTGAGCATTTCACCCTGGCTGTTGATGACGTTGACTGCGCTTGGCTTTAGGCTCTTGTCTCCCTCTTTATATTCAATTCCTATGGTGGTTTTGTTTTTACCTTTTACTTCATCGACGCGGCCTTCTTTGTCATAGTGATAAGCTTTGCCGGTCTTAGAATCGATACATTCGCGAACATGTAGTTTCGCCCTTTCTTGAGGCGGCAATTTGTCGGCGTGAGGAACGTGCACGCCACGGTCGAGGCGGTCTATCTTTTTGGCAATATACTTTTCGGCTTTGGCTATGTATTTTTCGCTGGCATTGGCAGCTGTGTGGATGTAGCGGCTTACTATGTTTTCCTTGGGCGCTGTCGGTTTGTGGTACCCAGCTTTATCAGTGCCTTTGACATTGCTCTTTTCGTGGGAGCCGTGGATTAGATTTGATACCTTTCCATAAATTGAGTGGACGACTTCGGCCGGGGTATGTTTATCCACTGGAGCTTTATGGGGTTTCTCGGCCTTATCACTACCTTTCTTGCCGCCATTTTCTGGATGATTAGCCATCTGTTTTTGCTCGCTCTAGTAAATTAGATTTCAGGGTAACGGCAGACTTTGTCAAACTTGTGGCATAACCTTTGACAAAGGGAGACGTCTAGAGTTAACTTTCCTCGGTAAACTGACTGCCAAACTATTATTTCGCCTAGCAATAGCGCTTCTCTGGGAGAATTTATCGTGACTGTTGGCGATGCAAATAAGATGCCTGGATCTGGCGGCACTATGTCGGATCATCTGAAGAAGTATCGCGACTATATAGACGAGCTCAAGCAGGGCCGTTCCAGCGGAATAAGTGCTGCCTTTGGTCGCGCCACTGATTTGTTGCCGCCGGAAGTAATGGCAATCAAGGCTGAACCAGTAGACCTTGTAGAGCAATTAATTGAGTTAGAGAGTACGGTTTTAGACGATGACTTTGATCGCGCCTATTTGAAAGAGTCAGTGCAATCCCTCGTTCAGGCTTATGCTGAGGATCTGGATGATCCAGTTGGCCGTATTGTTGAGACGGAGAGTGGACGCGAAGAGGTGCTTTCTGTTTATGTTGAAAGCGGCGTGCGCATGTTCATGCTTTCAGACCTTTCAACAATTGATGAGTTGACTTTTCAAAGAACTCTTGTGCCTACCGACGATACAAATCGTTTGTGTGTGAATTCGGAGGAGTCGAGTGAAACACTTACTGCCTCTCCGCAGGAAGCTTGCCCTCCTGATTCGATAGCTGATGTGCACTCCCCTCAGTCGCCCCAGTCGAAACTAATTGATCAGCCCTTTATCCAGGCTGTCACAACTATCGATGGTTTGCCTCTGTGGCAAGTTTATTATTCGGCTGAAGGCCCAGAGCTTGTCTCGATGGCCGACGGCGGCATCGTAAAACGAGCAGAGGGCCGGCAAGAGTATGTCTTTTCTAGGCTCTCAGCGAGCGACGGTGATATCAAGTTTTTTATTCTCAGTGGCTTTGTCGTTGACCCCAGCACCGGCAACGTTTACTTTGAAGCAAACGAAGGAGCGTACACTGCAGCTTTCTTGAACAATGGCTGGACAATTCACCAATATCTCAGCCCCCAGGGGGAAGAGACATTCTTTGTCACTGAGCCCGTGCGGCCAGATCGTGTACCAATTACCATGAAGGTAAAGAGCATCGACCTCGATTTAAGTACAGGTGAAGTTACATACGAGACCATGGACAGTGCGGCCTCTATCACCCTAAAGAGTCGCCAGCTCTCAAGCTAGCCGTGCCCCTGGCTTGGGCTCGGGCAGATCAGTCTGTTTCAGGTCTTTGGCCGCATCTGGCTTGCCACGACGAATTACTATTTCTTGGCCATTGGCTCTATGTTCCGTGATGGTGCCATCAGGGCTGTAGCTGACAGAGTGCGTGGCGCTAGTGCGTTGGGTTAAGGTACCGTCGCCGTCTACCTCGAATTTAAGTCCGGGGGCCGGTTCTCCCGCTATTTTCGGTTGCTTGTACCAGAGATGGTTATTGACGTCGGCCACCCCGCGGTCCTGGCTGTAAACTATAGGCTCATAACCCTTTTGGGTAATGGTAACTTCACTTAAATTGCCTTTGGCGTCTCTCTGATAAGTGCGCTTGTCGCCATGAAAATCAGTTACTTCATGCACCCGGCCAGAGCTATCTCGTGTGATTGTAGCGCCAGTTTTAGCGTCAAATCCTGACTTCGGGGCCTCGGCGCCAGGTCGGCTTTCGCTGCTGTCGCCAGTCTGGTGGCCATCTTTCTTGTAGCCAGGGCCATGCTCCCATTTGTCTAGGTGCCCTGGTTTTGTGCGGGCGACAATCTTGCCGCTTTCAGAATCGACTAAATATTTGCCGTCTACTTGGCCTGTCTGGTCGCGCTGAACCAATAGCAGGCGACCGTTCTTGTCGAAACCAACTAACTCTAATGCCGAAGAAGCAAGTGGTCCACCTGGTTTGTGCAATTCGTTGTTGAGGAGCTTGATGCGATGGCTGGCCTCGGCAAGCCGATGAGCCTCTGCGGATGTTTCGGGCTTAGCTTCGTGGGCTTTGTCTCTGCTGTGGCCGCCGTCTTTCGCCGCAGCGTCTTTGCTTTGCAACCCCTCGGGAGCGCGGTTAGATGTGTCAAGGGGCGCTGCCTTTGCCGGCCCTTCACCCCAGGCGTTGCGCGCCATATCAATGACGCTTTTCTTGCCGGTCTCATCTTTCGCTGTCGTATCTTTCAGTATCTGTTCGCCAAAAGAATGCTCTTTCATTCAGTACCTACTTGAATCTCTAGGTTGTATTCGCTTCTCTACTTGTGCGTCTGTCTATATTGACATTATTGAGATCCTACCCTGGTTACTAGCTCTCTAATCTTGCTTCTACTGGCTAGCCAAGCTCTAATAACTTGGCGTGTGCACTTGATAGGCCTCGATTTTGGGAAAGACAAAGATAGTTTGTTAGTGGTAATCTGAAGTCTTATGCCTAGGGTTTTAGTAGTTGAAGATAATGTTGATTTGACCAATGTGGTTCGTTCTCTATTGGAGTTCGAAAACCATAGTGTCGATATCTTTCATACTGGCACAGAAGGCCTCGTTAGCATTCTGGCTAATCCCTACGATTTGGTAATTCTTGATTGGGATTTACCCGGAGTTAGTGGCCTTGAGATTTTAAAACAGTTCCGTCAGCGTGGAGCCAGAACGCCAGTAATAATGCTGACTGGCCGAAGTACCGTAGAAGATATGGAAGCTGGCCTGGATGAAGGGGCTGATGATTATTTAGCTAAACCTTTCAACATGAAAGAGTTAGGGGCGCGGGTGCGGGCTCATATCCGGCGAGCGGGCAGTGCCACTAATGATAGTATCAGTCTTGGTGATATTGAGATTGATCTGATCAATAAGAGAGTGACTAAGGGCGGCCGTACCCATAGTTTGCCTGAGCCGGAATTTCAATTGTTAGAGCTGGCCGCTAAGTATCCTCATATTCGGCCAACAAGTGACGATTTACTTGCCTCCATCTGGTCTGGCGATGCTGATAAGAGTGAACCCAAGCTGAAAATGGCCATTAGAAAGTTGCGCAAGAAGTTTGATCCGAAAGGCAGCCTTATTTTTAGTCATCTCTATCCTGAAGTTCGAGCTGAAGGTGCAACCCCGTTTTCAAAAGAATTGCTTGAGGCTGATCTTGATATCGACCCTTATCTTGGCACCATATTTAATGGCAAGTATGAATTGGTTGAACTGATCGGCGGTGGCGGCAGCGGCTTGGTTTATCGCGCCAAGCAGCTTAATATAGGCAGCAGTGTTGCCCTTAAAGTTTTGCATCTGAAGGCCATGGCTCAGGCCGATACATTACCGCGTTTTAAACGGGAAGCGCGAGTTACTGCCCTGTTATCGCATCCCAATATTGTCGCTGTACGTGACTTTGGTGTGGCTGAGCAAGGCCAGCCCTATCTTGTTATGGAGTTTGTAGATGGTGCCAGCTTGGCTGAGTATTTGAAGCAGTATGGTCGCCCGCCCTTGCGCGAAGTGATTGATATCTTTTCACAGGCTTGCTCTGGGCTTGAACATGCTCATCAAAAGGAAATTGTTCACCGCGATATCAAACCAAGTAATTTGATGCTTATTCACAACGGCGATGACGGTGTAATCGTTAAGCTTGTAGACTTCGGATTGGCTCGTTCAGTTAATGTCAATCAGGTTGATCAAATTACACAAATCGGCGATGTGCTTGGCAGTCCTGCTTATATGAGTCCTGAGCAAGCCCGTGGTGAGCTGCTTGATAGAAGAACGGATATTTACTCTCTTGGCTGTGCTTTGTTTGAGACTCTGCAAGGTAATCCGCCCTTTAATGGTAAAGATTCAGTAGATATTTTGGTTAAGCAGATAACCACTGATGCGCCAGAAATGACTCTGTATGGCCTTGCACCAGTTTTGCAGGTGAAGCTAAATAAGATTGTCGCTAAGTGTTTGGCTAAAGACAAAGAGCATCGCTATCAGTCTGCCGCTGAGTTGAAAGAGGCCCTGGGTCAAGTTATGGCAGGTAATAGCGTAACCGAGAGTTTAAAGGCCGATGTGCCAACAGAACCGGTGAAAGCAGATATTTGGTCTGGCCGCCGAGAAGAATTACTTTCCTGGTTCAATCATCGCTTTAAGCACTGAGCTAGTTTGGCTGCGCTTGCTCTCCTGTCGGAGCCGCGAAGATAAGCCTAGCTAGCTTCCCAGGTCTCAGTTCGCGGTTAAGGCCATGCACCAAAAAGAGGCCCTGGTCGAGGTTTCATTTAATGTCATTTTTTCTGCTCCGCAGCAGGGCAATGTGATATTCTGTCTGCCCCCTGTAGGATATAACTGTGAGTTTAACAGCAGCTCAACCTAAGACGGATTCACTTACCACCACCGAAGCCTACGACATTGGTCTGGAGGCATATACATACTTCTATCCGCTTTTGAGTATGGAGATTACGCGTCGCCAGTGTATCAATCTTGATGCCGGTGTTAGGCCTGGTTCGGGGCCGTCTAACTATTTTTCGCACATGCGTGCTTACCCTGCGGCAGATTTTAGAACAGTTGTCCGTCCTAATTTTGACACTCTCTACTCTATTACCTGGTTTGATCTCTCGGCTGAGCCAATTGTGCTGTCAATTCCAGATTCCAAAGGCCGTTATTACTTAATGCCTATCCTCGATATGTTCAGCGATGTTTTTGCCAGCCCTGGCTGGCGTACGAGTGGCACTGGCGAGCAGCATCTGGCTATCTGCGGCCCGGCTTGGAAGGGCCAATTGCCAGCTGGTGTTGAACGTATTGATTCGCCCACTAAGTATGCCTGGTTGATCGGTCGCACAAAAACTGACGGGCCTGACGACTATGCTGCTGTTCATGAATTCCAGGACGGTTTGCAGTTAACTCCGCTTTCGCAATTTGGTTCAAGCGCGGCCCGTTCTATTCCTAAAGTGAAAGTGGATAGTTCTGTTGACATGACTACTCCACCTCTCGAGCAAGTCAATCAAATGTCTGCTGAAAAGTATTTCTCTCTGGCAGCAGAGTTGCTCAAAGAGAACGCTCCTCACATCACTGATTGGTCTATTCTCTCCCGCATGAAAAAGATTGGCATGGTACCTGGGCAAAGTTTCGATATGAATGCTTTGAGTGCAGACAATCAAAAGGCTGTGGCTCAAGGTGCTGCAGACGCTTTGAAGTTGATGCTTGAAAAACTGCCAACTCTTGGTCGTCGAGTCAATGGCTGGAATATGAACACAGATACCATGGGTGTCTATGGCAACTATTATCTCAAGCGAGCAATTGTAGCCATGGTGGGACTTGGTGCCAATCAACCCGAGGATGCGGTTTATCCTCTCAATGTTGTCGATGCTGATGACAAGCCGCTCAACGGTGCCAGCAACTATGTAATGCATTTCAGCAAAGAGGAACTGCCGCCAGTTGATGCTTTCTGGTCGCTGACCATGTATGACAAAGATGGCTTCCAGGCTGCCAATGTTTTAAATCGTTTTGCCGTTAGCTCATGGATGCCCTTTAAGTACAACGCTGATGGTTCGCTCGATCTCTACATTCAGAACAAAACTCCTGGGGCAGATAAAGAAGCCAATTGGCTTCCTTCCCCACTCTGCGAATTGGGATTGACAATGCGTCTCTATGCGCCGAAGACAGCAGCTTTAACTGGGGTATGGAATCCACCGGCAATTAAGAAAGCAAACTAGCTAGTTGCTCTGAGCGATTGGAATAAATTAGTTGCCACTTTAGTAAAGTAAGGTGGCAGCTATTTTTTTGACGTAAAATAGGCAAAATTGAAGGAGCAAAAGTGACCGAGAGTAAAAATAGATCAGGCGCTGTCAAAATTTCTCAATCTGATCAGCCGAGCACTGAAGAAGTTTCAGCTGTTACGGAGATTCTCAATAACAACAATTTGCGCTATGGCTATCAGTGGGCTTCATTGCCCCTGAGTGTTGTGCTCAAAGATGCTCAAGAAAAGCTTGTGGGTGGCTTAATTGGCTCGACTAATTGGGGTTGGCTGCATGTCGATCTGTTGTCGGTAGAAGCGAATTTGCGTGGCCTCGGTTATGGCTCGAAACTGCTTGAAACTGCTGAGAACATCGCTCGTGAGCGCGGTTGCACTTTTGCTTACCTGGATACCTTCAGCTTTCAGGCCCAGGCTTTTTATGAGAAGCATGGTTATGAAGTTTGGGGCAGTCTTGAAGATTTTCCTCCTGGTGCCAGTCGCATTTATTTGAAGAAGAGTTTGTCAATCAAGTGAGGAAGATTTTGAAATATTTGCCCCAGTCGGTGTTGCTGACAGCTCTTTCTTCGGCTCTGTCTTTTGCCCCTTTTTATAGTCAGGCGGCTTCAGCCAATGACTCTAAGGCGGTATCAAAATCTAAGCTAAAGTGGCGAGACTTTGATCAATCGATTTTCGCTGAGGCTAAGCGCGATCATAAGTTTGTCTTGCTCGATCTTGAGGCCGTGTGGTGTCATTGGTGTCATGTTATGGACGGTGAAACCTATAGTGACGCTGCTGTGCAGAAATTACTTAACTCTAAGTATATTTGTGTGCGGGTTGATCAAGATGCCAGGCCTGATTTGAGCAATAAGTATGAAGAGTATGGCTGGCCAGCTACAATTATTTTTAATGAAAATGGTGGCGAGATCGTCAAACGAGCTGGCTATATTAACCCAGAGAGAATGGCTCGATTGCTGCGCGCCATCATCAAGGACCCTAGCCCTGAGGAAGTTTCTTCTTCTTCTTCTTCTTCTGGGGCTGCTGCTGCCGCTCCCGCCTCTCCTGATAGTGGAAAGAATGGACTGACTTCTGCGTTGCGTCAAGAGTTGATTGGTAAGCATGTCAGTGGCAATGACTCTAAATATGGTGCCTGGGGGACGTATCAAAAGTTTCTTGATTTCGACTCGGCTGAATATGCCATGGTTCAAGGGCTGGCTGGTGAAAGCGAATCCAAAGTTAGAGCAATGGCTGCTCTTGATGGCGAGTTGAATTTGCTAGACCCGGCATTTGGCGGGGTTTATCAGTATTCGACTGATGGAGACTGGGCTCATCCCCATTTTGAGAAAATCATGCAAACTCAAGCCGAGAATATGCGCTTGTATGCTCTTGCTTATCGGCTCTATGGTGAAGAACGTTATCTTAAGGCGGCGAAGGCCATTGCTCGCTATCTGCAGGAGTTTTTGAGTGCCCCGGATGGTGCATTCTACACCAGTCAAGATGCCGACTTGGTTTCCGGCGTTCATAGTGGTGAGTATTTCACCCTCGATTCTGCCGCCAGGCTGAAGCAGGGCCTTCCTCGTATTGATAAGCACTGCTATGCCCGCGAGAATGGTTGGGCCATTAATGCCATGGTCGAGTTATATTTAGCCAGTGGCGATAAGCAGTATCTCGATCGAGCCATAACGACAGCGCAATGGGTTATGGCTAATCGCCAGTTAAAGCTCAGTGCGGCTACTCAGCTTGGTTTCAGGCACGGCGAAAGTGATAAGGTTGGACCATTTCTTGGCGATAGCCTGGCAATGGCTAGAGCTTTTCTCTCATTGTACCGAGCTACCGGTGAGCGCAAATGGCTGAACCAGGCCGAGCTAACTGGTAATTTTATTGATAGTCAGTTTAAGCAGTCTATTGCCAGCACCACCATCGACGAGAACGTACAGTTGGTGCGCTTTGCCAATTTGCTTTATCAATATACTGGTGAGAAGAATTACAAAGCGCTGGCGGAGCAAGCCTTAGCTTTTCTTGCTTTGCCTGAGACAGCTCGTCGCCGCAAAATATTTGTGGCGGGAATTCTTTTAGCCGATCAAGAGTTCCTAGCTGAGCCGATACACATAACTATCGTTGGCTCTAAGGCCGATGCCCAGGCAAAGGAGCTATTTACCGCTGCTGGTGCCTTGCCTGCCCCGTATATGCGGGTGGAGTGGTTCGATGCAAAAGAAGGGCCCTTGCCTAACACTGCCCTGGAGCTACCACAACTGCCCAGGGCCGCAGCATTTCTCTGTGGCAACGGTCGCTGTTCTACTCCTGCTTATGATGTCGCTGCCCTCAAACGCTTGTTTGAGCGGGCCAGTAAAATAGTAGCCAGATGATTTGCCAAATTACTGAGCGATGGAATGCCCTAAGGGGATCTAATATACTTAGGGACGGTTGCTGTTAATTCTGACCGCTGTCATTGAGGAGCTGTGAACCCAAGACTTCTAACTAAGTCATTTCTACCAGTGGCCGCGAGCTTTGGCCTGCTCGTCAGTGAGGTTATTGGCTTATCTCCTATTTGTTTACCAGCAATTACCACGTTGCCGGTAAGTGCCGCTGCTAATGAGGTCAATCGGCCTACCTCTAGTGGATTTGATCAGACCTATGCTCTCTTTGGGCGCGAGCTGAGTAAATATTTGGAGAATGGCAACGTTCACTACAAGCGCTGGAAAGAAGATCCGGCTGGTCTTGATCAGTTTTTACAGAGTCTTGCTGATTTGCCAAAGCAAGAATATGAGCACTTTTCCACTGAGCAGAAAAAGGCGTTTTGGCTCAATGCTTACAATGCCATCACCATAAAAGTAGTACTGGATAACTATCCAATTAAGGGCAGCCAGTCGCAGTATCCGCCCAGTAGCTTTAGGCAAATACCTGGTGAGTGGGAAAATGGTAAGTTCAAAATAATGGGAGCCCCTGTCACTCTCTACGAAATTGAACATGAAAGATTGCGCCATGAGTTGCCGGATCCAAGGCTGCATTTCGCTGTGGTATGTGCTTCTAGAAGTTGCGCCAAGCTTTCACCGCAGCCCTTTGTGGCCGAGGACCTCGATAAACGCCTTGACCAGTGCACCCAAGACTTCTTTGCTAACCCCAAGAATCTCACTGTTAATCCGCGTACTGGTGTAATTCGAGTCAATAAGATCTTTAGCTGGTTTACTCTCGATTTTGCTGCCAAGGCCGGTTATGCCAAGCGCACTTTCCCGCCACCAATGGATGAAGACATCATTGCCTCCTACGTGAGCTTCTATGTGCCAACTGACGAGCGTGATGTTATTGCTAAGTTTCGTTCGCAAGATAAGCTAGTGCTCGACTACTTGCCCTACGATTGGTCGCTAAACGACGCCGACGAAGCCAAATAAAAAAATGACAATAGATTCTAAGCTTGGGCAGGCTTGAAGTAGCGGTCAATTACGGCGTAAATCGCCTCTTTGGCGCCAGGTGATGGATGATTCTCTGCTTGCAGAGTGAGGAAGCCGCTGAAGCGGTCGAGGGCGGCCTGGGGAATGGTGGATTGATTCTTGGTCAGACCATGGGCGCCAAGAACGTCATTGTTGCATTCCATCAGGTTGGCAATATTTTTTAGCCCGGCAGCTGTTATTGGCGCATTGCGTCCTTCGATGGTGGCGAATGCCCCTAGAGTAGAAGCGGCTACTGCCTCTACTGGCCGCTCTTTGCCATTAACTGTGCTTGAAATCGCATCGAAAGCTTCATTGCCTTGAGCCTGGCGGTTGTCGCGACCAGCTTGATAGTGCTCAGGGCTGAGTTGAGCCTGGGTAATCTGCTCATTACTGTGTTGAAAGTTGTCTGCAGATCCTGAATGTTCCAGTGCGCTCATGGTTGCTCTCCCGGTCAAAAATAAAGATTGAATTCAGCAGTCGGCTGGACGGCGAAAATTCAATAGTCAACGCTCTCTATTGTATGTACCCGATATTGGCGTTAATTGGGCAGCCATTGGCTTAATTTAATACTTGACTTGGGGGTTTTCCCCACTGGAGGCGCTTTCTGCAGCGAAATCGCCATGTAATGCCGCCATTATGAAGTTGGTGGCGATTGCCTGACGCAAGCCGATGCCGATTATAGGTGCTGGGTCGGGTAGGGCTGTGTTGAAGGACAGATTGGCATTGTTGTCGAAGTGACCAACCAGGTGTAATACGCGTCCTTCGCCAAAAGGAAAGCTCAGGGCTAATATGCCTAGTTGATCCGCGTCTAGGCGCATAAGATCGCGACTGCGGGCCAGTACTTGTACTGATTTGCCTCGGATCACTCGGACGATTTGACTTTTATCTTCTAGCTTCCAGTGGGCCACATGGGGCACCCCCGCTAGTAAAATTGGGTCTTGATCAACCACTACAGCATCAACCACTCTATCTTCGGTGTCACAGCCATTCCATTCAACGTATCCAGGAAAGGCTTTCTTTAGGCACGAATCAAGGGCCCAGTCGGTGCTGAGGAGGTAGCCGCCTTTGGCAACAAATTGACGCACACATTCAATTGAAGCTTCGCTCAAATCGCAACCGCAGTTGATCACCAATATTTTGCTGCCGGATAGATCTGTCTGTGGCAGTTTATCTTGGGTAATTTTTGTCGAAGGGAGGCCAAAATTGCGCAAAATATGGCCGCAATCGTCCCATTTTCCTTTGACTTCAACTACTGTTGTTTTAGTAAATTGGGCACTCTGGCCGGGGTGTGAACGCTCTAGCCAGGCTTTGAAAAGCGCTGGTTGGACAGTGGTAGTTTTTGCTTGGTCAAGGTAGGGAGCTTGTTGTAAAAATTGAGCAGCCATACCATCTAAGCCGCGGTTTGGCCGTTGCCTGGCGCTAGCGCGCATTGTCGCAGAGCTGACACCGCCGGTGATGCGCATGGTGCCATTGCTATTAACTTTTAGTACCGGAGCTGGTGGCGTGATGTCGAGAGCTGAATTGTCGTCATCTCTGCTACCTCTACCTGAGGTCTGCTCTGCTGCTGAGTCAGTCTGCCCGTCACCTTGGTCGCGGTTGCCCCGTAGCTGTCTCATTCGGGCTGGTTGGACGCTGCGATCATCTACATAGTTTTCATCTGGCACCGGTGTGACCGGGGGGCGTCTTGCCCGAGCTTTGTTCAAGGGAATTTCATCAACATCGCCGTCAATCCAGTCAGAGGCCTGAACACTTTCGCTGGCAATTGCCAGACTCAGGGCAGCAGAAAGCAGCAATGCTGCCGGTTTATAAAAAGCTTGTGAGCGCCTCGATTTGTCCACACCGAACCTGCTTGACTGGGTGGCCAATCAATGAATAGTAATTGACTGCCAATAGATAAGCTAGCACAAAAGTGAGGAATCTTGTATCGCCGGTGCAATAGCTTGTAGACGTGCCCAGCGAGCTCGTTAGAGTTTTGCCTTAAGTTTTGGCTGGGTCGAGAGCCGCTATAAGATTGGACTAACTAAGATTGAACTAAGTAAGATTG
>Ga0075444_10000561_pt1 | contig 22082 bp, 17 predicted proteins | sample CoawatmetaG01DNA_FD_76836 | JGI IMG/M metagenome (GOLD analysis project Ga0075444, IMG submission 76836) | Marine microbial communities from the West Antarctic Peninsula - Coastal water metaG017-DNA | ecosystem: Environmental > Aquatic > Marine > Coastal | place: Atlantic Ocean: West Antarctic... | reverse complement strand
GCTCTATTGCATGTTTTTTTAATGATGTGCCGTTCTTCGGAATACCATACTTATCCTGGAGTACTTGTTTTCCTGAGACAGTTCTTTTGTCTAAAGCATTTATCTCATTTATTCTCTCTTCTAGGTCTAGTATTGCTTGATCAGCAGCCTGTATATCATGGTAATGCCTCATTGCTGCATCTGAGTCCATTGAAGTGCCTCTTAGTTCCCTTTTTTTACTATACTCAAGCTCTGCTTCTGATAATATCTTAAGGTTCTGGTCTATTGTTTGGTATGTATTATGTTTCTGTAAATAACTAGCGAATAAATGCTCCCCATAATTAGCCTGTGCTGCGGCCGGATCCCCTTCATTATGTCTAGCCATGATATTCTCAAACTCTTTGTTGAGTGTTGTAATTTCTTTTATCTTTTCCTGTGCTTTATTTTTATAGTTAAGACTTCCCTCTTCCACTTCATACCCTTTTGCCTTAGCCTCTGCTGGACTTAGGTTTGCTATATCTTGATATAAACCTATTAGTTCTTCCTGTGCTCCATTTATAAAAGAATCAAACACCTGTGCATTAAATACATCTGCCTGTGCTTGTTTAAACTTAGTATCATCCCCTGATTCAACTGCAGCGGCTAGGTTCTCTTGCCCTCTTTCAAACTCATCTATTTTCTTAATTAGAAACTCTATTTCCTTAGCGTGAATCTCAGTTTTTTGTTGCTTATTGTTTTTACCAGGCCCTATCTTAGAAAGTAAGAAATGTTGACCTGCTCCTCCTATTGCCCCAAGCCAGAATGATAGTTTAGTTTGGTCTGATTGTAGAGCTTCTTTTAATGCTCCGGATAACCCATCCATCTTTTCTTCCCTAGATAAAAGACCTAACTTATCTCTACCTCTATAAGTACCTGTAGTAGTTGCCATCTCATTAAGTACTTCCTCTACCCCTTCTTGTCCACTCTCAGCCATTAATCTCATGAACCCTGGAAGTTTTACTTCTTCAGTTGCAAGTCTGGCCTTCCATGCCTGTGCTCCTTTTCTTCCCTGTTCAGTTACCCTTCTCTTTAAGGCAGGTGCTACTTTGTTTACACTTCGTAAAGAACGAACCGCAGTACCCGCGCCTGAAAGATTTAAAGGCGTAGTAAGGAATGTATTAACCATTACAGCATCTCCTCCGGCTGCTTTAGCCTCCTTATCTGAATTCCTTTTATACGCCACTTCTTCTTCAGGACTTAGACCAAAAGGCATCTTACGCAACGCCTCATCATATACTTGTGTATATACATCAGCCCCTGCCATACCTCCCTCAATCGTACTCATACTTAAGGCAGTACCTGCTACCTCCCCTACATTTAATATCTTTCTCCCTTTAGCGCCTGCATTAGTAAGTTTAGCAAGTAGTGAGGCCCCTTTACCTAAGGCGCCTGCTGCTCCTGCTCCCATAACTGCGAAAGAGGAAAGGTTAGACATTAAATCTGTACCAAGCTGTACATAAGATGCGAAATCATTAGGATCAAATAAAGCATTAGGGTTTTCCTTATATATAGGCGCCCAGTCTTCTACTTCCTCTCTCTTTTTAGCTGAATACTCTGTAAGAGCATTACTATAGTCATCTCCTTCTCCTGTTAACGTATTGTAATGCGCCTCAAAATCAAGAAGGTGTCCTGTACTTCCTATTATCTCCAATGCTATTTTGGGTATAATCTGCATAGCAGCAGACCCCATAGTTGCAAATGCTCCTTGTCTTTGTCCTCTTATTAGATCAATATCTTTAGTGTCCTCTAATGTAAGGCCTTCTATATAATCCGCATTATACCCTACTTCTTTACCTATGGGATTACCTACCCCGTACTTAACATCTCTCTTTGTATTGTTTATTACGTTACCTAAACCTTGTAGGTCTTCAGTAGTTGTAGGGATCCTTTTATTTTCCTTAGATTTTTTTCGGGCATTCCTAAATATGTCATTTATGTCATACTCTTCTGCAGGGGCTTCCTGTATCGAATTTGTGGCAGTGTTGATTCTACTGTTTCTGGCATTCTTAAATATATCGTCAATACTAATGTTATTACTTTGCTTGCCCATCGGAGTTATTTATGTGTAAAGTGTAAATGTAAGAATTAAATATGTTATTTACTAGAGTAGTTAGCAGACTGAGTGTCTTTAAATGTTTGTAGTAAATTTTTAGCCACTAGGGATTTCTCTGTTTGTTGAGCTAACCACTCCATAGTAACGTCATAAGCTATAGTATCTCCAGGGAGGACCATTGTTACCTTATTACTAAATTTTGAATCTCTTATATCGGGGTAGTATGCATAAGAAACTCCACTTTTTTTATCTACGTACGTACCCTTTTTATGCTTACCTCTAATATCTAATAAGTTTTCATATGCAGCGGTATAAAGTTTAACCTCCTCAGTAGGTTCTATTATAAAGGAATGCCCATTATAGTTTATATAAGGTTTTCCTTCATTCGTAGTTCCTGCTACTCCCTCTTTCCTTAATACTTCTTTTAATTCCTCTTTTAACTCTAACTCCTGTCCGTCAGTAGCCCCTATAACTAGACCTTTAGCTTCCATAGTAACTTGTTCAAATGTTAGTCTCTTCTCTACATGTAAACTTTTACTATCTGCTATCTGTATATCTAGATTATCTAAAGACCTAGCAAGTTTTTTCCCAGCAGCAATAGCAACATCCTCATTATCTATAGTTCGAACTATCTTACCCTCAGTGGCATAATTAAAATAAGCTTCCTGTATTTCCTCATTCATAGCCTGCGGGGTTTTTGAAATGCGCATATTATTAGCATCTACTTTATCTGTAAATACATCTATATCATACTTCTTAGCATCATCATATATACTTAACATTTTTCTCTGTTTGTCTTCAGCTTTTCTAATCTCATATTTTCTCATTGCTTCCTCATGGAGTTTCACAGAACCTACTACAGGCTCATCTGAGTTTTTATTAATTGAATAGCGCATGGTAGGCACTATACCCCCTGACCCTACTACTTCTCCATCCTCCCCAAAATCTACATCTCTGTACTGCTTAGGTATAGCTTTCTCCCTTGATATGTTAGGAGATCCCATAACTTGATGGGAGTCTGATCTAACTTTTTGTTCCTCATCCACTAACGCCCTTTTCTTAGCATTATCGTCCATATACCACTTCTTCTGCCAGTCTACCTTATCAGTAATTATGTCCTTATTATAACCTGCGTAAGCTGCTGCCGTAGAGGCGGCTCTGTTATATATATCATCTGTGAACTGCTCTCTCCATGCAGACTCTTTCATGCTTCTATCTTGTAATTGCACTCCATTAGTAAGGTCTTGTCCCATTAAAGCAATGTCAGCCTCTTGGTTAACCCATGCCTTGTTATTACCTTGTTGTTTTAGATAGCTAGCTACATATTTAAACACCTCATCATTACTTACAGATTCTTTTCCTATTCGAGTAACAAACCCGTGCTCTGTTTTTATAAGATCCCCTATAACTGTATCTGGCTTCCACCCCTTAATAACTTTCATCGCCTGCTCGGGGATACTTGTTTTTAAGAATGCAGGATTGTAGTCCTTATACTTATTGTATGAACCAAATTCATTTAATTCCCCTGCCCCTTTATAATTATTAAGGGCTATCCCCTTATATTGATCAGCCTGCTCCGATGAAATATCGTTATCTGTATACATCTTGTCTATCCTTGCCATGTTGGCCATACTAGCTGCTTTATTAGCTGTCTGAGTAGCAAGCTGCCCCCTAGTTAGTTCTTGCTTGAGATCCATACCTAGCTGATCTGCCATTCCCTTCGCCTTGTATGTATCATGCTTAGCTACCTCTGCAATTTCTTGCGTACGAGTATCGTATCCATCTAGTATTTTATTACGGGACGCTTCGTCTACAGCCATTACATCTGCTTGAGCTCCCTTAATGGCTCTAACTCCTGCGTTAGTGCTATCTGAAGCTGCTCTAAGTTTATTACCCGAGTACGCTATCTCTTTAAAAGGGATTGGTCGGTACTCTAATAAAGGTGATGGTTTTGAAAATGCATTTACTCCCATTTTAAATATTATTTAGTTTTATTGTTTTTATTCTTAGCTACTCTTCTCTTCTTATTAGCAGCTTTGTTAGCTTTTCTTTCAGCTCTTTTATTCTCCGCTGTTTGAATACCTGCAATTTTTGCCATCTCTGGTAGATTTCCATAATTCGCATCAACTAGTTGCTTATATATGTCATTGGTCTGGTTTAAGTTGCCAAACTTTCCTGCATAATCAAGTGCTTTATCAAAATACTCACCTTTCTTACCCTCTGCTCTCATATCTAACTCCTGCTGCTTTGCTTTATATCTAGCCGCCTCAGATCCCATTTGTCCTCTATGCTGTGCTTCCTGTGCTATATATTGATTATCTACATTCTGCTTACGCGCAAGGGCTGCTGCCTCCGCTTGGTTATAGTTAACAGTAGCGGCTCTCCCCATAGCTAACGCTTTAGCTGCGTTACCTCCTGTTGCATTAGCTGCATTTCTTCCCGCATTATATTGGCCTGCTCTAGCCGCTGAAATTTCAGGGTCTACATTATATTTCCTCCCTTGCATTAAGCCTATAGACTTAGCATACTCAGGGTTAGATATTAACGCCGCCTTATCTATAGGGCTAAGTCCTTTAACAAGTGCTCCTACCGCAGGGGCTGCCTGCATAAGACCTTGAGTTGTTATTCCTGTGTTTCCTATCCCTTGACCTTTAGCTCTAGGTCCTACATCTGACTGCCCTTCTGTTGCGAAATTACCTTCTGGAGCTGTTGTGTATAAATCTTCTCCATAAGAATCAATCCCCCTTGCAGGGGCCCCTTGTCCAAAACTACTATCTACGTTGTTACCAAAAGCATAAGGAGTAGAGTCAAATCCCGAACTCTCAGGCATTGCTATGTTCCCCGAAGGTGTATTAAATGCAGGTGTACCATAAGAATCTAAACTTCTAGGTGCCTGCCCCTGACCAAAACTTATATTCTTCTTATTACCAAAAATCCCACCATCTGGGTACTTTGCAGGCCCCCCATACGTAGTACCTACTCTTGTATTACCATATGGTAAATAACCTCCATTTTCCATATTATCAACCACGCCTTCCATAGGGTCAGCTGCCCCTAAAGTCATTTGAGGTATATACCCTCCGTGCTCTGCCATAAACTTGTTCTGCTGCTTCTGAATCTTAATCATGGCTTTCTGTGCCATTTCTTGTTTAAGAGTCTCCTGCTGACCTTTTAGCCTATCCAGCATTAGTTCATTAGTATTATTAGTTATATTGTCTTCCTTTCCTGTATCTTTATATTTCGTGCTTTCCTCTGCAAACGTCTTTTTAGACCCTGGAACAATAAGCTTATCAGAATAAACAAACTGTTTATCTTGATCTACTGTCTCTTGTTTCTCAATCTCTGCATTTCCATTAAAAGGAATTCCCCCTTCTGCATGAGAAGGTCCATTGAATTCCGCTAAGTTTCCACCTGTACGTTCTGTAGCTCCTCCTTGTTGCTGCATCTCTGAGTCAGGCATCATAGAACCGTCTGGCATTTGATGCATTCCTTGTTGTTGTTGCATTTGTTGCATCATCATAGGGTCTATAGAACCTCCATCTGCAAATCCTCGTCTATCTTCGTCTCCTATACCTGCAGTGGCTGTCCCTAATCCATTTGTCATTGGTCTTACTCCCCTTCTTGCTATATCATTTCCCATAGGGTTTACCACTGGAAAAGGTGAAGTACCTCCTCCAAAATCAGTTCCTGTATTAGCCCCGAATGACCCTGCCTTAGTAGGCACATCCGCATTGGATAATCCTGCCTGAAAGCCTTTGCTTACTGAGCCTGCAGTACCTGCAGTTCCTCCTATAGCATTAGCTCCTTCTGCAACAGGTGTATCTCCAGCGCCTGCATTTCCTGCAACCATTCCCCCTATCTGTCCTCCTATACTCACTGCACTTCCTATATTCTGCATTGCTGCGTTATCTGCACTTCCTGCAGCTATACCTTCCCCTAGTCCTGCTGCACCTGTAGCTATAGACTGAGGTAATGTAGCGCCCCCTGTTGCAATCGAAGATCCTGCTGCTCCCGCAGCCTGCCCATACCCCATGATAGATCTCTCTTCGTCTGTAATATCGTTATCGATTGCGCCATGTATAGCGCCTATTCCTTGCACTGCGAGTCCTCCTAATGGACCCGGTAAAACTGAACCTGCAACTCCTTTAGCTACGCCTGCTATCCCTGCGCCTATTTGTCCTCCTATACCAAATTCAGGAACATCGTTAGTTATATTATATAACTTTAAAAGTTCTGAAAGTGTTTTGGTGCGCTTCTTAGTATATTTTTTGGCTTTGCTCATTATTATTTTTTATTTATGTATATGCGAAAGTACTCATTTTTAAGATAATAAACAAATTACCTAGGACTTGTTCTATAGTATGTATTTATATAATTCAAGACAAATTGATCTGTATTATCATTACCTGTATACTTATAAGACTGTACTAAATACTTATCTCTCATTCTATCCTTAAATAACTTTGTTGTATCGTAGTTATTTGAATCGAATATGTCTAAGTCTGTTCCATTCTCTTTCATTATGTTTCTAGGTACTCCCAGTGACCATTCTCTTTCTTTTCTCTTGGTATTTACACCAGGAGTTAATGATATAGTTCCTGAGTGCTGATAATCTGTATAGCATTCTAATAAATCAAACCCTGTCTGATCTACACTATACCCACTTGCGTTCTTGGCGTTTGCGTGATAACTTATATTATCAAACACTTTAGTCTGCTCCGCCTCGGGGCTTGTCACTACTACTACCGAGAAGTCAAAGTATGTATCATAGAATTGTAAGTACTTTCCTGTATTGTGCTCATAAACAGCACCTACAGCTAAAGTATAATTATGCCCTGCCCCTGAAGGTATTATAGACTGTGATAACATCTTACTCTTATTCTGTACATAGTGAGTAGGAGTAAAATTAAAGAAAGAAGACCACGCACCTAACGGTTCAGAATATGCTATTGTAAAGTCACTTTTCGTTGCATGCTGTCCTAAGAAAGTAAATACTATCTCCTGGTTCAATACATCAAACGTACCATGTATGCCTGTTCTATTTAATGGGTTATCAAGGTTTAAAAGCGCACCGTCTATGTTAGACGTAAAGAAAGAATGCATCCCTTTAGAATCAGAAAGTTCCACTGCTGCCGAAGCTGTTGTATCTCTATATATCTTCTTATTCAATATATTAAACCAATATACTCCATGAGGAGATTGAGTTACACTCCACTGGTGCATACATCCTATCGAAGTAGATTTATATGTAAAGTCATGTAAGACCTCTCCTGTACCCAACTGTGTAGGAACCCCGTCTGATCCAGATACCGTAACTCTTGGGTTTATTGCTATTTTTCCATATGCTGAATTTTGAAAGTATAATACCTCATCATTAAACGTTATAAGTTTATTAATAGAACCATGGTTGCCATCAACGTCTATAAACTCAAGTGGATCAAAAACAGTCCATGAGTCACCCGGTTCTCCATTTATCTTTACTCCCGATGCATGTACTCTATTATCAAATTCATTAATATTATTCCTAAAAGAAGAGATAGCCTGAAATGTTTCTGCATCATGTGCTTTGTGTTGGTAATTGAAGTATGAATAAATCTCTGCAGGTCTGGTTGAATATAAGTCACTTCCAGTACCTGGAACCGAATTACCTGCATTATCTAGGTGCCTACTATTTCTCAGTGTTATATTAGAAACTGTCTCTACGGGCAACCAATGACCTACTACTCTATTCTCATTTGCTTCCACATATATAGGATTACTATGTAAATCAGCATTAGACTCAGCATTTATCTCATCATATAATGAGATATAAATATCTCCTCCGTACACAGTAGATGTATATGTATCCGCCCCTGTCTTATCAATAGCCTGAAAATGATTAGTTGTAATATACTGAGACTCCTCAATATCTGCTAAGTTATCCCCTCCATACTGACCTGGAAGTTCTCTATATAAGTTACATAAAAGCTTTTTACCAAACTCTCCTATATTATTCACAGAAAATCCCGCATTACCTTCTACATTCTCTCCCCTTGCAGGTCCCCCAGGGGAAGATGTCCCATTCCAATTGGATGTCCCATTACTTTGAGGTGTAGCAAGAGAGGTAGTACTTAATACCCTGCTTCCGGATGTGTACATAGAGTACGCAGACTCCGTGTTTAAAACCAATGTATCATTCCCCCTGCTTCTAAATTTTATATCGTTTCCATAAAGCTCATGTCCCGTTCCAAATATTCTCTGTTGGTAGTTTATAATACCCCCATCCATACCCTCTCGAGTAAATACAAACGTAGAAGATTCCTCAGCAGTGTCTATGTTTTGGCCATACTTTACATTTGCTGATAGAGTCCCAATATCATCTCCTCCTGCATTATCTCCAAAATAGTTAGGTGTATAATACTTAGCCATTACCCCGTGATCTACAAGCATAAGAGCTACATTGCCCGTTAGGTTACCCTGTGCATCATGGTAAGAAAGCTCATTACATCCAAAAAGAGCTTTATGAGTTACAGTAAGAGCAGCTATAGGTCTTATTTTAGTACCTGTAGGGCTTCCTATAGTAGCAAGCTTTCTATCAGGTGATGATAGGGTATGGTATCTCATATTAATACTATGTTCTCCATAGGCGAATAACCTATCTACTCTTGTTAAATGACTTACAAAAGGACCCCCTTCCTCTACTACAAATCCCATATTTTCCAGATTCCCCAGGCCTCCTTGTAGTACAAGGGACATATCATCATCTTTACGGGGGCATCTTACTATTGAATAACTGGAATAGATTTTCTTAATGTCTGCCGGTATATCTACTTCAAACTTTAAACCTAAAGCTAATCCGAAAAATCCGTACTGGTCTCTATAAACGTGAGGCATATCATAGTGGTCAGGCATTCTAATATCTGCTATCCATTTAGCCACAGATGCCCTTCCTCTTCCATCAAAGAATACAATGGCAAATCTATATACTTCTGATCTCATGTACCCCTTAAAGGCAGACTCAAAGAGAGGATTTCGATAAGATTGTGATAGATTACCCATAGGTAAATTTTTACCCCCTAAGGGTAAAGTAGTAAGACCTGAAGGGTAACCACTTACAAATGTTCTATTATTTCCTGTCTTAGGAGGAATAGTACCTGTAGGTGTATGAGTAGTAGACCCTAGGCCATCTAATTCTACCTTAGTTGTTACGAACTCAAAAGATATATTAGCTCCTGTCCCTCCAAGTTTTGGGTTAGCCCCTCCTCCTGCTTGATACTTCTGTTGGGTAGCTGAAATATTTGATCTTGTAGAATCCTTATTATATTTATTGTATTTATTAGGAGTGGCGTGGTAGTTGTCATTAGTCCCTGTGCTGGTAAACCTATAGGCAGTAGCATCAAAACTATCCACACTTAAATCTATATCACTTATGTTCCCTACTAATAATCTATTATCTTTTACTGTAATAGTCTTAGCCTTAGAGAAAGAGGCAGGGGGTATAAGTACTCCCGCCTCAGGTATTTCCTTTGCTGTGTCTACATCTGAAAATTTAATATCCACATATGCAGATCCCGCAAGCGCCACATTCTCATCTAGAAAATAAAACTTCTTACCTGTTGATGTATATGAACATACAACGGTATCCATTGTTGTATATGTAGGATCTATTGAATCTATTCTAAAAGCTAATGCTTTAGTAGAAGAGTGACCAAGGGCGTTCCCTTGAATATCATGAAATTCTATTAGCTCATCGTTACCATCTGTTATTCTAACCATAGAGGAAAGCTTACTAAACGCGGTAACTGCCCCTCCTAAAGACTTTAATCTATATGCCACTGCATAAAGACCACACTTCAAAAGTCCTCCTGTTTGTTCTATACTTAAAGGATAAGGAGTATCAAATTCCACCGATGGAAGTATATCTGCTGTATCAAGGTAAGCAGTAGGAGAGTCAATATTTAAAGACCTAACAGATTCATTATTATCTGTCCAGTACACTCTTCTAATTTCACTAGACTCATATCTAGCCTCTGCTTCTATGGGGAAATTAATAGAAAAAGCATCATCTACGTTTCGTATTAACTTAAGAGTATGTACATCCAAAGAGTCCCATGTTACTTCCCATATCTGACCGGATCCTGTAGAGTTTCTACTTGCTGTAAAAATAATAGAGGAATCCCTTACAGTGGTTGATCCTACTATCTCTAGTGACTGTGCTGAGTTACCTGTTATTTTAGTAAGCGTTAAATCACTAGTAGTTGAGGAAAGTGTGTTGTTGGAGTAGTCCGTAGCATAAACCACCATACCTGCTGCTGTACTCTGTGCCTTTAGAAAAGGGGAAGATGTAAATGCCCCTCCATTTATAAAGGTACCTATAGAAGAGTAGAAGGTAAGTGTATCAATTGCCATATACGGAATAGAAAGTACTTGTCCATTTATTGTAAGTGAAAGAGTACGAGAAGTCCCATCTAGGTTAGCCCCTTTAAATATAGTGGAGATTTCAAGTTTCCACGTATCTCCCGGTGCAGGGAACGTAAAGTCTGATTTATTACCCCTAGCACTAAATAGAGACCCTGCGGACTCCCCTGTATCATCCGCAGATATACGAGCATTAGTTGCATTTATGTATTCATCACCTGCAAAGAGAGCACGTGATTTATCCTTATTCATTCCCTTAATAAACGTATTACGTGTCATCTTTCTCATTACTGTATCTTTTTCATTTCAGGGTTATGTAAATCATTATAAAAGGATTGAGCTGAATTTCTATTAGGTTTTAATTTTACCCACATATTCTTTATACCCTCAGCAGTTGAAAGGTTAGGCATATTTGCCACTCCTTTAGCTTGCTTACAGTACCACTGCCACTCAGATTTACTTTCTCCATATACGTCTGCTCCTATTCTTTTCTTTCTCCAATCCTTATGATCTAACTTCATTTGTACATACGAAGTTACTGCTTGTCTATATGATATAAGATCTGGTATAGTAGGAAATCCTTCCTTATCAGTAGTAACTGCTCTGTAATCTAATAGAACAACTCCTGAATTTATAGATGTAACAAATACACCATCTCTAATGTAGTACGAAGGCGCTGAAGGTGTTATTGGTATATTATCATGTTTTACTTCCTGCCCATTAACAAATGCACTGGTCCCCTGCTCTTCAGGGCTATGAGGTGAAAACCCACCAGATGCTATACTTAAAGGTTTCCCTCTAAAAGAAGGAAGTGGTTGACTATGGAAGTCACAAGGGAGAGGCGCTATACTATTAGTTATAGTAAGCTCAACTGTCTTTCTAGCATACTGCTGTCCTGCTCCAATGAACTCCAACGCATCGGCGGCCCATTCTACACAGTCCCAAATATCTAATTCTTCCTGGTGATCGTAATCTCTATAGAGCTTCTCTATAATGTTGTAAATTGATACATGTTTGTAGACCATTAACTTATATATTATTTGTATTTCTCTTATTTAAAACTACTATTCAAAGTAATCAATGTTTTTGTTTGTGAGGAGTATCTTTGCTAAACCCCTCATGTTATCCCTCGTTGCCGTGAAGCTATACGCTGACTTATTCTTTACTATTGCCTTACTCTTTCTCCAATACCACTTATAACGAAAGTTATCTCTGTGGTCGTTCAAATGATAAACTCTTACTCCTAATGAATTGGTTTTCTGCCAGTCCACCATTAGCTTACTCTTCATGTTAAAGTTCATCTTCTTCTTCTGTATTCTAATCTCTCCTAATCGGTGAGGGACTTTAAAGGTCCCAGAATCCTCTAGTATATGTGAAACTATCTTTTTATTGAATTCAGCACATATTTGTTTATACAGAGAATAGTCTACTAAAAAGTGACTATTCTTATTTTGTGTATGTGTAAACTCTTTAAAGGCATCCTTAAGCCCTAATACTTTTCCTATTTTTCCCTTCCCTCTTGGTTTATGCATTTTGTCTAGTTACAGGAGCTGAATTACCCCTACTGTCATTCTTATCATCTCTACTTACAGATAATGCAATACCTAGTTTCTCCTTTAATACCATATCTGATATGATCTTTGCGATCTTATTAGTTATAGGGTAAGGAGAATCCCATGTAAAGCAAGGCGCCCCTTCGCATGTACTAAACTCTAGTACTTCAGTAGGGTCATCAAATACTCCTGCAATAGATACCTTATCCATTACGAATCCATTAATTATATATAAGTAGTTATCTTTTAAAAACCACCTAGGCTTAGAGCCTGTGTACTTATTATACTTGTTTACTTTCTGTCTGTAAAAACTAGTCTCTGCGAACCCTACTAACTTATTAATACTACTAACTGATATAAGAGTATTTTTACCACTTCGCTGGATAGTAATAGGTATCTTTTGAGTAGACCTAAGCAGCCTTTCTCCTGTAGACAAAGCTACACCACAGCATTCTTCTGCTTTAATACATTCTAAGTCAACACATTCTATATGCTGAATAAAAGCATCAGGGATAGATTTAGTTGTACTCATGCTTTGTTCTACTAATAGAGACCTTCCCTGGTTAACCCAGTAGGCTACCTGTCTATCACTTATAGGAGAATCATCTGACTGGGATCCCCCATATGCAAGATTCTTTATATCGTATACTAAGTGGTTTAATGTTATCATTATTTTATTTTAATATTGTTTACCTCCGAAATAGAATCGTCCATTTCTTACGTGTATCTGTGTTAAGTTATATGAACCATCAGGTTCTATCATTACTACAGCAAATCCATTAGCCCAAGCCGCCTTCATAGGCCTTGTAGCGTAGTTAAAGGCAGGAGATGATATATCACATCCAGTTCCTATATTAAAGGCTCCCATATGCCCTTCCATGTATTGCTGTATTCTATGAGTATGTACAAATGCACATGACCCTCTAAGTTTATCCATATGTGCTTTAGCACAGTGAACAGAAAAGTATATTCCGTGTAGTATATCTAAGTGACTCCCTATCGTAAAGTAATCTTGTGCCCAAGAAGTTTTAGTATGATATCCTCTTTCTTCTAATTTTAAAGCTTCCTTAGGAGAAGCTAAAGGAGTCTTTGCATTATCCATACCTTTCATCCATCTATTCCATCTATCTTCATGATTACCGTATAAGTATGTCTTCCAACAATCCTTAGGTAAAACAGCATCAAAGTCATCTAACCCTGCGTTTCCTGCATCATATTCATCATCTAACGTTAATCCTGGAATAACTGTAAATTTACCCTTGTCGTGAGAGCTTAGAGTATTAATATCTAAGAAATCTCCCATTAAATGGAATCCTTTTACTTGTTCCTTATGATCTTTAAGTAGATTAAGTATACCTTCATGCATCTGCTTATTATGAAAGGGAAAGTGTTGACACCCTGCTAATATATGCATACCTACTTGGTCTGCGATTGGAGGTACCACATGCTTAACTTCTTCTACCTGCATAGCAGGTGTTAAGGGAGCTCCTGCTTCCTTCCATTGTAAAAACGCTTTATATTCTTCTTCTTGATTCATGCTTTGTGTATATTAATTTACTTTAACAAAAGGGAGGGACACAAAGGCCCCTCCTAATTTTATGCTTCTTTTTTAGTAATCTCGTCCTCTTTAACTTCTTCTTCTTCTTTCATTAAAGAACTCATCTTAGAATTAAGATCAGTTTCAAAGTTTAATAGACCGGCTAAGCCGTCTCTATTATTAGGTTGAGTTGTTACTACATAGCTACGCGCAGCTGCGAATACTTCTGTTAATGTTGTAATGTCTTTCTTGTCAAACATAATTGTTAATTTTATATGTTGTTTATATTATATAATATGCTGCTAAGTTAGTAAATAATATTACATCTGCTAATTAAATATCACTTTTCTTTATACTATATCAGAAGTGGGATATATAATAACAGCATTTCCCGTTCCTACACCAGGGTAAGACAAATCTCCTTCCTCTATATGAGTAAGTAATATTTGCTGTATTTGATCTATAGAGGCTAGAGTTAACACATCTATATCATCTTTAGTAAACCCTATGTTGAATTCTGTTAGTGATGTGTTTATAACTGGTACACTTCCTTCTTCTTTATACACACTCATATTCTTATATACAGCTACATCAAAAGACATAGAGTATACAAGTTTATCAAATACTCCATCTATATATACCTTCTTAGGGGTTAAGAAGTGAGGGGTCACGTCTAGTAGTACTCCTGTATCAATTGTTAACCCGCTCTTTGTGTGAAGGGTTGCATTTATTTGTATCATTATTTATAGTTTTAAGTTTATTATTTTTTAAATTTATGAACTTGTTATCACCTTCCAAGCATCACCATCAAAAAAATTCATTTTGCCAGTAGTTGTATTAAATATTTCTAATCCTGCAGCTGGCGTTGCAATAGCATCTCTTTGCGTTGTTGTCATTACTGGCTTTAAAAAGCCTTGCGTTGTACTTGACATTTGTGTTATTGCTGAAGCATGAGGTGTTGAAGTTCCTATTCCTACATTTCCGCCATTAAATAAAGCAGCATAATTAACATCTCCTCTAGCCTGTATATCAACATCTAAACCTACTAAATAAGATACACCTGACCCACCATTATGGACATTACCAACGGTTTTTTTGAACTTAGCCAATGTTGTGGTAGTACTACCTACACCTTCATAATCGTGATTAACATTATCAAATACGTTTAATCCTATATGCCCCGATGAAAATTCAGTTGCACCTATATTTAATTTAGCATAACTATCCCAAGAAGCATTTAAGTCATCACATCCTATACCGTTACTGTTTGTACGATTTCCTGAGTTTCCGTAAGACTTACTAAAAAAGGCTTGGTAGCCTTGTGCAGAGGGGCTTGTTCCTGTTGTGCTAAATTGTGTCAATCTAAAAGAGTTATGACTTGCTATAAAGCTTCCGCTTATAGTTCCAACTGTTGTCTTTCCACTACTATTGAAATCACCTCCAGAGTTAATAGTCAACCTAGGGTTTATACTTGAGTGATTGTATCCGTTGTCTACCCTCAGTAATACTTCCTCCTCTTCTGAATCATAGGGCTCTTGCCCTTGAACGTGTAATGTTGCGAGTATTGATCCAAAATCAACTCCGACTCCAACTTTTACGTCATCTCTGACAACTAAAGTCTTGCTCGTCCCTGTTGAGTTGTGAATTTTTAGTCCGAAAGTCGCTGCAGTCGTTCCTGCTGCGTTGACTTGTAGTTTTGCTGACGGAGAGCCTGTTCCGATTCCTACACTCTGAGTCGTTCCGTCCATAGTCATAAACGTAAAACCTCCATTACTTCCTCTAAATATCAGGTCGCCTGTTGATTTTTGGTTTTGAATATAAACGTTATCTCCTGAATGTGTGAAAGTGAGTTTGTCGAATAATAACTTTACCACCCCTCCGTTGTTTACTTCAAGCAGCTTGTTTCCTGTAGCGTTTTTACAAAAAATTGATCTTGTACTGTTTGAGTCATCATTTCCGACAAAATTAACAGCTCCGTCTCCAAAAGTAAAATTATCAGTTACCGTGACAACTCTCCCTACTCCGGCTGTTCCGTCATTGTCAAATAAATTTACTGTTTTGTAACCAACTGCAGAATGGTCCCCCCAACCGTGAGCAGTATTCCAGTTTGAAATATTTAGGCTAGAAGTTAAGCTATAGCCACTTAAGTCTTGGTCACCTGTATTAGTCCCTGAAAGATTATTTAAATTAGTAATGTCTCCAGCATCAATATTAGAAGCTTGACTAGCTAAGAATATAGGGTCTGTTTCCGTATAACTTGTCAGATAGCCACCTGCTGAATGGTCTCCCCACCCAAATGCTGTATTCCAATTAGTTATATTTAAACTAGAAGTCAGACTATATCCACTTAAGTCGGGAGTCCCTACAAATAACCATGAGGCAACTTGTGTATAGTTAGGGGCATCTAATAAAATATACGAACCATTATTAGAACTATCATCCCATATAGTAACTGTCATACCACTATATACATAGTTACCCCCATCAATAGCAGTCCAAGTTGCTGGTAAATATAAATCTGCCTTAGTAGGGACTACAGCTCTAGCATCAAAAGGGCCCCCGATTTGTGGTTCAAAATTATTACTAAATGCTACTCCACCACTATTTCTATTTCCACTCATTGTTGTATATTATGTTATGTAAATCTGTATTGACCTGCTCCCCTAGGGAAACCTGCATTATTTTTAAACTTCGTATAAGTAATCATATTACCAGAACCTGCTGGTATCTCATGCGTTACAGCCGTCTGTGTCCAATCAGCTAACGCTGAAGCTCCCCATTGATTATTTAGAGTACTAAAGAACTCTACCGTAGTTATAGTACCCCACGCAGTAGGGATGTCCACCTCTTGGTGTACTCCTTGTTGAGCTGACGTCTCTGCTACTAATGATACTGTTACATAGCCTGACATAGTCACTAGTGCTTGTTTATGTACTGATGATATTACCTGTGTAGTAGCAAAGGCAGGATAAACCCCTGTTATTGAGACTGAGTCTGCTGTTGTATTACCTGCAGATAAAGGTGTTGAATAATTATTATTTTTACTTGACAAAGGCTGCTGCCCTACATCATACGCTACAGCAGCTGTCCAATACTGAGAGGATAAAAGAACAGTATAGGAACTCACGGCCTGCACATCCTGTAGGCTAGTACTAAGCACTGCAGAGGTTAACCCTGATCCTGTATAGTTATATGTATTAGGTAATCCACTTCTAAATCCATTAGTAGTATATGCGGGGTTTATTAACCCTCTACTGAAGTTTGTTGTAAAATCTAATTGCGCTATTACTGCCCCCACCTCATGAAGTCCTGATTGAGCTAATGCAAATACAGGAGATAAATCTGGGTTAGTTAGAGTAGGAAATAACTCAGGATATAACATTTGATCAAACATCTCTGTAACTGTCTTACCATCAAACGTTGAACCTGTTGGTATATTATCAAATGGTGAATTAGCTGGAAAGTTTTGAGGTGTAGGTGTTAAATTTGTATAAGTCGTTGCTCCACCTGGTGTATTTGCAACCGCCTCTATATCCTCATAAATGCCCTTTACTATTCTATCTATGTGAGAAGGACGTACGCTTATATTATCAAACTTAAACGTAGGGTCCCCGTGAACGGGAGCTCCATCTACTAATAATTTAAATTTTTCTGCTGAGTGTATAGTTGACATTATTTAGTGTATTTATTATTATTTCTTTTCTCTATCGATCTAAGTACATAGTATCCTCCTGTTATAGAGGCAGCAATTCCACCAAACATATTAATTACTTGATCGGGCGTATCCACCTGGTACCAGGATACTATCATGATAATAGTTACCATAGTTAATACCCACGCCATACCTATTGGTCTAATGTTTTTACTTAGCCAAGAGTCAGATGACATATCAGCAACCCATCTAGATGTAACATTTTCTTCGCCTACTCTAAATTCCTCCAGTTCAACTTTAGCCAATTCTAGTTTAATCTGCTCCATTTGTATCACCAATTCATTTAGTAATGCTGGTGCCTTAGGGCTTTTACTACTTTCTAAGTTTCCAGCAAGTGTTGCTACAGCTCCTATATAGTTACCTGTAGATAACTGCCCCATAATCTTAGGGACGTCTGCTATAACGCTTCCTGCTTTGCCTACTATCTTTCCAAAGAGAGTATCTTTGAATGCTTTTTTTTCTTTTCCCATTAGTTTATATAAAAATGTAGTTTCTCTATTATATTGCGTTAGTTACTTTAGATTTCACTCTACCCTTTGCTATATGCAATAGTCTTTCTTCTAGTTTTGCGCCTTTGATAGTGAGCTGTAATATCCTTTCATTACTCTCTTTAATATTATCCTCTAGCTCACTTATTCTATTCTGTTTATACGTAGCCTTATCTGCATTAGCTGAATGGGTTAAATCCATTCTCTTCTTTATAATTGTCCAGCCTTCTTTGATGCCAAAAACACCCGCTAACCCTGTTACCATTAAGAGAACCTCTTCAATTTCCATTCAGTTAATTTATATATTTCTTATTCTTCGCTCTGTCTACATATTAGAGTATTGTGTTCTACCTAGTGAGTTTTTAAAGCACTTAAGGTCTCTAAATCTATTTCCCTCTTCTTTGTAAGATACATGTACCCACGCAGGAGATTCGTTAGTTCCATACTCCCATATTAACTGGTCATACTCTAAGTTTTCCTTTATGTAATCAAATATCATCTTATTCGTAAAGGTAACCATTTTACCATCCTTATCCTCTACTTTTCCCCCAAAAACATCTGCATCTATATCTATTGCCTCTGCCTTAGTGTGTTGCGAACTTGTAGCTCCTTTTATAGCCTTATTAAGCTTATCACTTCTAAACATGGACGTTATACCTATAGGAATACCAAAGTGGTCTCTAATAGGCTGAAATAGCTTCTCAGCGGTTAGTTTCAACTTAGCTATCTCTTCAGGAGTGGGGTCGTTACTTATGCCTCTCTTAATTGCAGTTTGTGATTTAATCGCTTCTCTCAATGATAGGTTGTTTGTTAGTTTCATATAATATTAGTTTATCTTGTTATCTTCTTCTCTAAGTTGTTTACGTTTAAGTTTCCATTCCATTAACTTTAAGTGTAATGTAATAGCAGCAATTCCTACCCCTATACATACCCCTAAGAATGATAAGAAGGGGCTTGCTAACTCTATCCAGTAAAGTAATCCTGCGCTTACGCCTCCTCCTAACCCTATACTAGGGTTTCTTTGTAATTCCATTGCTATTGTATCCATTCTTTTCATTTATTTTATTGTTGAGGGGTTTCTCATTAGGGGCTCCTTACTGGATGGAGATTCCTTTATTCTCTAAACTGACTTAATAATTCATGACCATTGATAAAATCTTCTTCTGTTACACCCTCTTCGATTGTGTAGCTTCTTGAATGTTTTATTATTTCACCTACACCCTCAAAATGAATCTCTAAATACAAATGTAAAACTGTTTCAGTTTCTAAGTTTGTTTCTTCATCAATTACAAATTCAGTCTTAATTCCTTGACTTTCCATTGTTGGATTTGTTAAAGTTAACCCTTTTTCTATTTCTATTTCCATAATTTTCTATTTAAAATGTATTCTCGTTAAAACGTTGGACAAAGCAGAAGACTTTACACCATTAAAATAAACCCCTAAAGTTGGATGCCAATAGAAGGCTCTTGTAGTATTGTATGAAGTACTTGTAAGTAAACTTCTTTGAGCGGTCCTTATATATGGTACGTTTTGCTTAATAGGGTCATATCTATGCAGGGTAGATGCCATCTTTGCATTTAAACCAAACCAATCGTTATAACTAAGAAGTGATGTATTATTATAGCCCTCTAAAAATCCGCCAGAACCGTAGAATGTATCCCAAGATTTTATTATTGCATTAGAGGCAGACCAAATGTGACCTAAGCCAGTAAAATTGTCGACAGAATAATTTAGGTTAAACTGCTCTATTGGAGCTCCTCCGGTTGCATTTGTGTACCTGTTTAAGTTTCCAAAAGCATTATTATATTTTAAAGTCCATCCTGTAGAATCAGTTGCCCAATCAATTTCTTGAGTGTATAAAGGGTTTGGAACTGCCGTATAATTATAGCTTCCATTGTTGTATTGCCATGCATCATCATATAAGGCTAACGATATTAGTTGTCTACTCTGATAATCTCTTTGATAAGCAATCCCACTCTTTACAACAGCGGGGGTACAAGTACCATTTCCACCAGAAGCAACGCTAAAAGAAGTTGTTCCATCAGAATCCAATATAGTGGCTCCTGGACATACGTTTGATACTACTATTTTTACTGCCATAATTTTATACTTTTACTCTTAATGGTGAAACAGAAACGCTTCCAATAGATGTCTTACTAAATCCACCTCCGTCAGTCTGTCTTAATATTGGGAAATATTGAATGTACATTGCAGCGGTTGCTCTTGTAATGCTAAATTGTAATCTATAAGTGTTAGTTAAACTTGTAACTACTGGGTTTGTTAATTGAGAACCAGAACCTACTTTGGTAAATACTCCAGTAGTTGTTAATTCTAACCATCCAGAAGATTGGAATTGTACGTTTTGGTCAGAAGCCATTATTTGGAAAGGTTTAACCAATGAAGATTTTAATACTTCCATTGTGAGCGTTTTGGTGCTATTAATAGGCATTTCAGCATCCGTTAATAGTATTCCACAAGTTTGCCACCCACTTTGTCCAGAATTAGACGATGAGCTGTCTGTAACACTGTACATTGCATAGCCATCACTATCAGTACTAGCGGTTGTTGTTCTTTGTGCTAACGTCCAAGAATTTCCTCCGATAAATGTTCCATTGCCAGTATGTCTATCCCAAGCTGATGCAGTCAAGTCTTGCTCTCCTATTAATTCATCGGTTGGTGCAGCAGATTGTCCTCCATCTGTTATTGTCCAATTATTAGGTGCTGACGTAAGCACACCACGAGCAGTTGTAGCCGCTCCAGTTGAATATTCAGTAGCCGAATTCATAGCAAAAGTTACGTTGGATTGAAGGCTTAAAGCAGACCACGAAACTAATAATAAATCATAATTAACTTTAGAATAAGACGTAGCATTATTAAGCATAAAACTCATATTAGTTACATTACTAACATTCCACGAATTAATTGGCTGATTAAATGCACTTGCAACAACAAACATTCCAGTCATATTAGTTACATTACTAACATTCCAAGAATTAAGCGGTTGATTAAATGCAGTTGCTCCAGAGAACATAATTGTCATATTAGTTACATTGCTTGTATCCCAATTTGAAATATCGTCATTGAAAGTAGTTTTACCATTAAATATTCCAGACATATCGTTAACCCCTGAAGTGTTCCATGTGTTAATTTGTCCGTATGTAGTAATCGCTAAGGCATTATTTGAAATCCATAAATTAACAGCCGTTTGCAAATCTGATTTGCCAGAAAAAATATAAGCTCCTTGCCCTCCGTCTTGGATTATCCAACCGTCTGCAATTAATACATCTCTAGAAGTTGTTGCAGCTCCAAAACTATATTGAGCCGTCCCAGCATGAAAAGGTACGTTGTTATTATGTGTTTGTGCAGCCCAACTTATTAATAATAAATCATAGTTTGTTGTTCCAAACGATGTATTTTGCAGCATATTACCTGCATCAGTTAAGCTTGATATGTTAAACCCACTTAAATCTTGGTTAAATGCTGTGCAATTTGACAAACAATGCTGTAAACTAATTACATTAGAAGTATCAAAGTTTAAAGGTTTATTAAATACAGTACAATTATTAAACATTAGCCTCATGCTGGTTACTGTTGAAGTATCAAAAGTTAATAAACTATTAAAACTAGAACAACCCCTTAAAAGGCTTTGCATATTATTAATCTTAGTTGTATTGAATGTTAATGGCTGATTAAAACTAGTGCAATTTTCAAACATCGAACCGCCATCAATAACCACTAAAATATTAGGGCTGTCAGTATAAGTTCCAGTCATATTTGTACACCCTCTAAAAGCTGAGGCAATATTCGATAATAAAGCTGTCCCCCAATTATCGACACTTGTTAGCTCTAACTTTGAACCTCCATTATTAAACCTACACCCACCAAATTGTCCCTCAACAGAAATCTGATATACTCCAGCGGCTGCATAAACATGAGTTAAGTCTGATTGATTAAAAGCTAAGATAAGGTCGCTCGAACCATCGCCCCAATTAACGGTTGCTCTTGTTTGAGTATTATGAAAGGGAAAAGTAAAACTCCCAGCAGTGTTAATGGTCATCTTAAATAACTTATCTACTACTGGAGCGGTTGCAGCTACATTAATTATTATATCCTTATAAGGTGAATTTGTTAATGTCTGAGATACAACACCGTTAGTATCTTCAACTGTTAAATTCTCTAAAGGTAGTTCTAAATCAACTGAGGTGTTAACATCGTAGCTATCATCTGAATTAGACACTCTTACTGAAGCTGTCCCAGCGGTTGCCGTAATGTCCTCCATACTTGGAACACTAGTTACCGTTCCATCACTATCAGTAAAATTAAT
>Ga0075444_10000559_pt1 | contig 22103 bp, 16 predicted proteins | sample CoawatmetaG01DNA_FD_76836 | JGI IMG/M metagenome (GOLD analysis project Ga0075444, IMG submission 76836) | Marine microbial communities from the West Antarctic Peninsula - Coastal water metaG017-DNA | ecosystem: Environmental > Aquatic > Marine > Coastal | place: Atlantic Ocean: West Antarctic... | reverse complement strand
GCCTTCTACTATAACTATGAAGGACTGCAGTATCAGGCAACTGATCCTGAAGTCTTCCAGGGTGGTGTGGGCAATATTCCAAAATCAGAAATCTTTGGTGCCGAGCTTGAGCTCTCAGCGTTTTTGTCTGAGTCACTGATCCTCGATGTACGTCTGGCATGGCTAGACACTGAAATCACTGGTGATCATTTGGCATTGGATAATGTGCAATCAGAAGCTGCTGGCGGTGCCCTAGTGGGTGCAGGTGCCAATCTATTTAGTCCTGAAGTGCAACAAGCCCGCTCCGCGGCAGTGCAAAATGTTAACGGTAATGAGCTAGCCAAAACGCCGAAATTTACCGGCAATGTGGCTCTTAACTGGAACACTGAAATCGCCTCTTTGGGTGAGCTGAACAGCAGCCTGCAATACACCTACAGAGGTGACTTTAAGCACCGTATCTTCAACAACGATGCAACCGATGTAGTGCCTAGCTACAAGATAATTGATCTAGTTGTTGGTCTGCGTCCAGAGGGCAAAGACTGGCGGGTTGAGCTGATCGGTAAAAACCTAACTGATGAAGCCGGTATCAATGCCCGCTTTACCGATGTCTTTGGTGTTGGTGCAACTGGCGATGAGCTGATTGGTCCACGTCAGGTTATGGCCCGCTTCTCTATGGATTTCTAAATCCAAGCAACTGATTAAAAGCCGTATAAAAAAACCAGACTACTTACTAGTCTGGTTTTTTTATCCGCGGGATAATGAGCTAACAGCTGATTATGCTAATATTGCAGACTAACTGATTAAACAATTTTGGATCCACCTCTAATGTCAAAGCGCTATATTCAAGCCCAACAACTACTCGAAGATTCCTACCAACTAGCCTGGCAAGTTTTTGAAAGCGGCTATAGACCCAACTATATAGTCGGCGTTTGGCGCGGCGGCGCACCAGTGGGTATTGCGGTTCAGGAATTTCTCGATGTTCTGGGCATAGAGTCAGATCATATTGCCATTCGCACCTCCTCATACAGCCGTGAGGGGGAGCGCAGTAAAACCGTTCATGTCCACGGACTGAGCTATATTATTCGCCAGCTGGAAGCGGAAGACTCACTGCTGATTGTGGATGATGTCCATGACACCGGTCTGTCTATCCAACAGGCTATTGTCGATCTAAAAAGTGCCTGTAAAAAAAATACTCCACAGATTCGAATCGCTACGCCCTATTACAAGCCTAAGAACAATAAGACTGACGGCCCACCGGACTACTATATCCACGAAACTGAAGAATGGTTGGTGTTCCCCCATGAACTGCATGGTTTAAGTGCCGATGAAATTCGTCAGCACAAACCCGAGTTGGCAAAGCTGATCGATAAGATGGCGCCTTTAATCAAAGGTTAGGACTAAAGCCCGATCCCTTATCACTATCAGGCTTGCCTGGTAGTGATTATCGCCTTGCACCTCGCTATCCATTCCTGCATCAATAGATCTAGGTCTCAACCTTCGTAAAGCACCTCTCTCACTCCCAGCTAATATGTCGATACCATCAACATGTTTAGATTGTCCTCTGCTGTTACTGAAACCCACGAAAATAGGTACTATGGAGGTCAGTCGCGACAAATAATAAAAATAATAGGCCTAGATGTTAAACGGCCAGCAGGATCAGGGGGAAGTGATGGTTGAGTGGTATATAGAGTACGAATATTGGGTTGCCGTGGTGCAGTTGGTTCTGGCCATGCTGGGCATGGGCGCCGGACTGCGAGTCGCTGACTTTCAAAAGGTAGTGCTACAGCCGAAAGCGGTGAATGTTGGTCTGCTGATGCAGCTGGTGATCGTGCCTCTGGTGGCCTTTGGCTTTATTGTCTTTACCGACCTGCCCTCCGGGATGATTATTGGTATCGCCATTATTGCGGCCATACCCGGCGGCACCTCATCGAATATTTTTACCTTTATGGCTCGCGGCAATGTTCCCCTGTCCATCAGCATCACCGCGCTGACCTCTGTCGCCTGCCTGGTGACTACACCATTGATATTAGATTTCTTGATCGCCGAATATATGCCCGCCAGCTTTGCCATGCCGACCCTGAGAATCGCCATTGAGATTGGTCTCTGCCTGCTGTTGCCACTGTTGCTGGGGATGGCATTTCTGCGCCGTTTTCCACAATATGCACAACGCTTTTCAACTATCTGCGTGCGCGGCTCACTGCTGGGTATAGCGATGATAGCGGCTGGCTCAGTCGGTGCTGGTCGACTCAATATAGCCGACACGCTAACGACCGACCTGGTCACCCTGCTCGGGTTTATTATTGGCCTGACGGTTATAGGCATAGGCTTAACCAAGGCCTTTGGCCTCGCACATGAAGACAACACTGCCATCGAAATGGAAGTGGTGGTGCGCAATATTAATCTCGGTTTTTTGCTCAAAGTGTCACTGTTTCCCATGGTGGCTGGAGAGGTAAATCAAGAGCTGAATGCTGTCGCCGATAGGGTGCTGCTGTCGCTGCTGCTCTATGGTTCTTGGCAGTTAATAATGGGGGTTGTGCTGATCTTTTGGCGGCGCAGACATACTAGGGGAATTATTCAAGCGACCTCGGAGGCATAGCACCTGACATTTGTATCGAACACTTTTCAAAGCTGATTGAGCGCTGTCCTGATAAGTTCTTCCATCGCCTGCGCCGCCGCTGAGAGCGCGTGCTGGGGCCGAGTAACAATACCCACCTGATGAGTAATGACAGGCGCGCTAACAGCGCGGCACTGCAGCCCCATCTCTTCCATCTGCGCGCGGCTGGTGCTGGGCACTACGCTCAGACCCAGGCCTTCGCTGACCATACGCCCAACACTGACCAACTGATGAGACTCAAAGGCTGGGGTTAGCAGCAAGCCTTTTTCATCTAGCGCTTGATCAATCAGCCTACGGGTTCCAGCGGGACGCTGCAGACTCAGATGAGGATAGGCCAGTACATCGAGCCACTTCAATTGTGCCTTGTCTAACAGCGGATGCTTGTCCGGCAAGATAGCCACAAAGCGATCTTTATACAGAGGTTCAAAGTTGAGATCTGGGGCATCTTCAGGAGCAAAGGTGATACCCAGCTCACAGCGCTCTTCCCTGACCATTTGCACCACGTTCTCGGCAATCACATCGTGCACAGTGATATGAATATTCGGATATTGACGGTGAAAGTCAGCCAGAATCTTGGGTAACAGATTGGTGGTGTAGGTGGGCATGGCCGCTATATCGAGCTTACCGCGCCCCAGCGCAAAGTGATTGCGCACATCTTGCATCGACTGTTCCCAGTCCGACAGCAGACGTCGCGCTACCGGATAAAAGGCTTTGCCCTCTGGGGTCAGTGTGACTGAACGTGTTGTCCGCGCCAACAATTTACCACCGAGAGATTGCTCAAGATTTTTCATTGCCACACTGAGCGCTGGTTGAGACAGATGCAGCTGAATCGCCGCCTCGGCAAAGCTGCCGGTGCGGGCCACTGTGGTGAATACTTTGACTTGGTTAATGGGTATAGACATTAATAGCCTTAGATTATTAATTAGTTAAAATTTACAATTTGTTAAATATAATCCTATCTTGCACTCTTAGCAATTCAGAGACATTTATTAGCCCATCAGTAGGAGCTTACCCGTGGCCGGATTTGACAAAGTGGTAACCAGTTATGCCGAGGCACTAGAAGGCCTCGAAGACAATATGACAATCATCGCCGGGGGTTTTGGCCTCTGCGGGATTCCCGAAAATCTGATCAAAGAGATCAAACGCCGAGGCACCAAGGGACTGACCATCGCCTCAAATAATGCCGGCGTCGATGGCAAGGGCCTCGGCATCCTTCTGGAAGACGAGCAAATCAAAAAAATGATCGCCTCCTATGTGGGCGAGAACGCCCTCTTTGAAGCTCAGATGATGAGCGGCGAGCTGGAAGTTGAGCTGACACCCCAGGGCACCTTGGCAGAGAAAATGCGTGCCGGTGGTGCCGGTATTCCGGCCTTCTTTACTGCAACCGGTTACGGTACCCCCGTGGGGGAAGGCAAAGAAGTGCGCGAGTTTAATGGCCGCCACTATATTCTCGAAGAGGCACTGGTGGGCGACTTCTCCATAGCCAAGGCCTGGAAAGCCGATCGCTATGGCAACCTGATGTTCCGCAAAACCGCGCGCAACTTCAACCCCACGGCCATCACCGCAGGTAAAATTGCTGTGGTCGAAGTGGAAGAAATTGTCGAAGTGGGCCAGCTGGACCCAGATGAAATTCATTTGCCCGGCATATACGTCAACCGTCTTATTCAAGGGACCTTTGAGAAAACTATTGAACAGCGCACCCTGCGCAGCGCATAAGGAGAATTTGCTATGGCTTTAACTCGCGAACAGCTGGCTCAACGGGTCGCTCAAGAATTCCACGACGGTTATTATGTCAATCTAGGTATAGGCATCCCCACCTTGGCGGCCAACTATATTCCCCAAGACATGCAGGTCATGCTGCAGTCAGAGAACGGCCTGCTCGGCATGGGCCAATTTCCCCTCGAAGAAGAGGTGGATGCGGATCTGATTAATGCCGGCAAACAGACTGTGACTATGGTCTCAGGTGCATCGATTTTTTCCTCGGCGGAATCCTTCGCCATGATTCGCGGCGGCCATGTGGACCTAACGGTATTGGGCGCTTTCGAAGTGGACTGCCAAGGCAATATTGCCTCCTATATGATTCCAGGCAAGCTGATTAAAGGTATGGGCGGCGCCATGGATCTGGTGGCCGGCGCGGACAATATTATTGTCACTATGACCCATGCATCAAAGTCTGGGGCGTCGAAACTGCTGGCGGAATGTACCCTGCCCCTGACCGGCAAGGGCTGCATTAAACGGGTGCTCACGGATCTGGCATTAATGGATATTACTGATGGTAAGTTTATTTTGCGTGAGCGCGCGCCCGGTGTCAGTGTTGAGGAGATCGCCAAACTGACCGGTGGCGAATTAGTTATTCCGGATAATGTACCGGAAATGACCTTTTAACCAGTCGTGAAAGTACTGATAGAGCGGAGCTCCTAAAAGCGGCTTGGTTGCTCTCTTAGTAGGTAGAGGGACTCCGCTACTCGATGATGTCTACTGCTGGAAATACCCATGTGCCATCGAGTAACTCAGCCCTAGGCCTATACAGCCTCTAAGCCGCTATATACTTTTATCAAAATTTAACCCCACCTGGCTTGGTCCGCTTTAACGTCTCGGCAAGCTATAAATAGTTCACAAAATAATTGGCCACCCGGCTTTCAATATACTCGGGATCCGATTGCCAGGCTCTGGCATGCATCTGGCACGGCGACGTCCAAAATTCTTTAGGTTCCTGCGCGGCAGCATAATTTCTCTCGCCATGAGCAAAGCCGATTAAATCATCCCCGGTGCAGTGAATAATAAAGACAGGCCTGGGAGCAATCTCCCCCAACATGCTTTCGGGATTTACTGCAGCCATATCCATCCCGGTGCGCTGTTGCAACATCCATGTAATTAGTGGCACCAGTGGAAACTTCGGCAAGCCCAAATGTTGCTCGATAATTTCACCGTATAGTTGGTCCAGGTTAGTCCAGCCTGCCTCGAAGACTCCTGCTGCTATACGCTGATCATCAACCATCGCCATAATCGACGTTGCAGCACCCATTGATGTGCCAAAGATACCAATACCCTGAATCTGTCTTTGCTGCTGTAAAAAATCCACCGCCGCTTTAACATCGGTTTTTTCAAAATAACCCATGGTTGAAAAAGACTTAGTGCTCTTGCCCTGATTCCTTAAATCAAAAGCCAATATATTAAAACCCGCCTGATGAACCGCCTTAAACCAGCGCATGCCTTCATGCCTGTCCGCACCATGACCATGGACAAAAATAACCGCTTTGTCAGAAGCTTCAGTTGGCATATACCAACCACTCAAATCATGGCCATCATCAGACTGAAAAGAGATGTTTTCAAACGCGAGATTTAGCTGGGAGGGGTCGCCACAGTATATAAAGTGGTCTTCATTACAGACATAGGACGGGTGCATAATATTGGACGAGAGCATCCAAGCAAATATCAAAAGCCCGAGGCACAAGAGGCCAGCAACACCAGCCAAAACCATCGCAGCTGTTTTAGATTTCATTAAATAAATAGCTGAACCTTAACTGATAAGTACGCGGTTCCATATAGGTTGCAACCAGACCAGCTGAGGTCATGGCGTTACCTGAATCGACTTTGACATTTTCATCTGTGGCGTTGTGAATATAAGCGCCGACCATCCAATTTTTTGAATTGGGTTGATAGATTAGGCTTAAATCAAACAGATTATAGGATTTCTGAACCCCCAGATCACTGCCGCCATTGGGCAGACTATCAAAAATACCCGGGGCTAGTTGATCGCGATTATAGATATCAAGGAAATAACTGTCCGAGGCTTTAAGCACTATACGAGGAGTTAAAAGCCCTACATCAAACACAAAATCATGACTGTAGGAGACTGTCACTTTCCAGTCAGGCACTCTGGGTGGACTATTTCCGGACAGCACAACCGGATCCTCTGGCGACAGGGATTGATTGGAAACATAGGGATTAAAGAGATTGCCAAACAATGTATCGGGTATTTCAAACTGACCAAAATGGGCATCGGTAAAGGCCGCGGTTAACTGCAACCGATCAAGATCGGTCAGCGCCCAATCGAACTCTAGCTCCAAACCCTGAATAGTTGCCGACGAAGCATTGCGCACCACGGTGCTGCCACCAGTGTCGGCGATACCATCAAAATTGATATCTAGACGGTCTTCATTTGAGAACTGCAGATTATGGTAATTTGCGCGAAACAGTGCGCCATTAAAGCGCAGGCTGTCATCTAAATATTGCGCTTTAAAGCCCAGTTCAAAGTTGGTCACAGTCTCTGGTGCAACACGGTTGCCAGCATCCTGAATATGACCGGATTTAAATCCGCTGGACACCGTCGCAAAATACATCAGGTCATCGGAGGGCCTGTAATCGTAACGAATCAGGCCGCTGACATTTTCCCAGGTGATCGACAGATCATTGACCTGGCGTATCCAGCAGGGCTGATCGCCAATACCCTCACTGGTGCCATTATCATTATAAGTGCCGGCATCAATCGCCTGCTGGGTAGCGGCATCTGCATAGATATCCCCTGGTGCCGGCGCTCCCGGACCAATAGAGCCAGGCCCTGCATAAGAACCCAGTGACGAGGTCACTCGGCAATTTATGGCGCGACCGCCATAATCGGACTTGCTGTCCTTAGTGTATCTAGCTCCCACCGTTAAGCTTCTAAAACGATCTAGGTCATAGATTGCCTGCGAAAATATCCCCATTGACTCGACCCGCCTATCGGGTTGAATCGCGAAGGAAACGGCGGCGCCATCAAAATCACTGATCCAGCTTGTGGCGCCATTGGAATTTCTGCCACCACCGGCATTCTGCTGATCCACGGCAAAGACAATTTCATTTTTCTCACGGGAAAAAAACGCGCCCACCAACCATCTCAGGCGCTCTGTATCATCATTCATCAACTGCAGTTCGTGGGAGGAAAACGTAAAGTTGGAGCTGTGGGTGCGCTGCTGTTCAAAGCTGCTGCTGCGGCCATTGTCGGCGTCGACAATCTGCTGCCGATCCATCTGCGACTTGCCGTAGAGGTAGCTCAGGGTAAAGTCAGTAGCCTTGTAATCCAATTTTGTACGCAGGGCAGTGTTGGTCAAGTCGAGAAAAGAGGGGCTGTCAGAGACCACGGCTCGAATCCCTTTGGCCACCAGATCCGGGGCCAGCTGAGCAAGACCGGCGCCCTGATCTCGATAGCGCTCCAGACTGGTGAAGGCACTGAATTGCTCCGTTGGCTGCCAGAGTCCAGAAACTCTCCAGCTGTGTTTGTCGGCCATTTCCGGAGCTGCTTGGCCGTAGTCTAAGGCCTGATCAAAGGCTGTCAGCTCATCGCTGGTTGCCGGGTAGTTGGGCCCAAGCCCGAGATAATTATCCAGCAGGTCGGTGTAGGCATCGTGGCGCAAAGTGGCACCAGCAAAACGTATGCTAAAGCTATCGCTCACAGGGAGGTTTAAGGCGCCGCGATATTCACGGCGATCATAGTTACCTAAGCCGACCGATAAGTTGCCTGTCACTACATCCAGTAATGGCAGCTGGTTATAGATATTAATGCTGCCAGAGGATGAATTACGACCGCGCAGGGTACCCTGAGGACCTCTCAAAACCTCGATGCGATCCACATCATAGAGTAGCGTTACTGCCGCCTGAGATCTCGGGGAGTAAATGCCATCAACATGGATGGATACTGGCCCATCGGCGATCTCGGTAATATTGGTGCTACCCACTCCGCGCAATTGCACCAGCGTTGCCGCCTGAGGTGCTGTGTTGGTCATCTCCAAACCTGGCACCATATAAGACAGGGCGCGCAGGTCAGTGGCACCGGCAAAGTCCAATCTAGTCTGGTCAAATGCGGAAACTGCTATAGGGGTTTTTTGTAAGTCTGTGGCGCGGCCCGTGGCAGTGATAATGATTTCTTGTAACTGGGGCTCTTCGTCAGGTGCCTCAGGTACCGGCGCTTTAACAAAGATCGACACCGCGGTGTTATTGATCATTTCATAGCTTAATCCAGTACCCTGAAGCAACCTCTCCAAGGCCTCAGCCTTAGTTAAATCACCTTTGAGAACAGCGACCCGATGCTCCCGCAAGATCGCAGTGACACCAATAATATTGATATCCGCCTGCTGTGAAAATGCCACTAATCCCGACTCTAGGGGCTGGGATGGGATGTTAAAGGCAATAGTGGGCTGATCGGATTGGGGTGCGGTTTTTTCAATGATGTTTTCAAAAACAGTCCCGGCAATAGTCTCAGCTATGGCCATGGGCATAAATCCAAAATTGAGAGCGAAAGCAGCCGCGGCTAAGACCACAGCCGTTGGCAAACCCCTCCCCCACTTCTTATTCGATTTATTCATTATCAAAAATCAATGACGCGGTAATCCACGCTTTATTTTTATAAGAATGTCTCTAAACAGCCTTTTCTAGGCGTTCCCCATAGAACTTTCACAATCAGAGCTTATAGGAATATATCTATTAATCAATAGTCTGTGGTCCTCCGTTTGGCCTCTTTAGAGATTGCCAAGACCACCTTAACCGCAGTCCTTTACCGACCAGAGCGCTTCCATCTCTTCCAATGTCTTACCCTTAGTCTCAGGCACCAATTTCCAGACAAACAGCATTGCAATCACACAGAAAGAGGCGAAGATAAAGTACGGCAACGCACCGTTAAAGCCTTCCTGATTTAAGGCACTTTGGTTCACCAGAGGGAAGCTATTGGCAACCAGGGCATTGAACAACCACTGGGCGGCTACGGCTATAGACATGGCCACGCTGCGCACATTATTCGGGAACATTTCCGACAACATCACCCAAACCACAGGGCCCATAGACATGGCAAATGAGGCGATAAAGACCAGCACAGCAATCAGCGAGACAACACCCACCTGCTGGGTATAAATAGTCAGACCGAGTACAGTTAAACCAGCAAACATACCAATACTACCGCCGATAAACAGCGGCTTGCGCCCCCAACTATCGACCTTATAGATGGCCACAAAGGTAAAGATCAGATTGACCGCACCTAGCCACAGCTGTTGCTTAAGCGCATCTTCTGGGCCATAGCCCAGGGCGTTGCTAAATATTTCTGCTCCGTAATAGAGAATCGCGTTAATACCGGTGACCTGTTGGAATATCGACAACATAACCCCGAGAAAGAGAGCAAAACCAATGCCTTTGCCAAACAGCATTGCCATGTTGACGGTTGAGCTATTGGCCAGAGAGGCTTCTATATCAGCAAATTCTGAAGCGGCTTCCTCCGCGCTGGAGGTAATTCGAGCCAGCACAGACTTAGCCTCTTCAGTGCGGCCCTTTAGGATTAACCAACGAGGACTGTGGGGAACCGTGAACAGTAGCGCCAAGAAAGCCAGTGCCGGCAATAGTTCAGACCAAAGCATAACCCGCCAGCCCTGATTTACATTGTGCTCGTGAATCTGTTTAAGCACTTCTGGGGTCATATTCTGAGTATCGCCACCGCCGATAAAATAGGTCGCTAGAAAAACCACAAAGAAACCAATAACCACAGCCAGCTGATAATAAGACACCATGCGGCCACGGTATGCAGGTGGCGCAATTTCAGCAATATACATAGGCGCTGCCAGCGAAGCCATGCCCACTGCAAGGCCACCAACAATGCGGTAAAAGGCCAGTTCATCGAGGGTTGCTGCCATACCAGAACCCCAGGCCGAGATAGTAAAGAGGGCCGCCGCGAGGATCAGCGTATACTTTCTGCTGATACGCTTTGTCAGATAGCCACCGAGCAGCGCACCCACCAGACAACCATAGAGTGCACTACTGACTGCCCAGCCCTGCTCTGCAGCAGAAAGGTTAAAGTATTCAGTGAAATACATCTGACTGCCGGCAATCACACCAGTGTCATAGCCAAACAATAACCCCCCCAATGCCGCGACAATGGTCATTTGTAAGATACTGATTTTTTTGGTGCTGGAGTTGGTGGCGATAGTCATGATTCCCTCTATTTTTTATTATTACTTTTATTATTTTAGTTGTTATGGATAGATGCGATAAAGCCTGTGTCCCGGTCTCTAACAGGCTTTTCTAACAAAATAGGTCATTCGGCTATTTTCGAAGCAGGATAATATCGTCGGAGATAACATGGACTTTCAGCGGCAGAGTTTGCGCCAACATTTCCGGCAGCTGACCGACTTGGTCGCTGCGCAATGTCATAGTGACTTTTACATCGGCAAGGTCAGTCGACTGCAAAACTATTTTTCCGTCAAAGTAGCGTGCCGTATCTGCGACTATATCTGCCAGTGAGATATCTCTATAGATTAATCGACCGAGACGCCAGGCACCGAGATCGGAACTCCGCACATCAGTCACAGACTCGAAAGCACGGTCATTTTCTTTAACGACTTTTTGCCCTGCCGTTAGAATGACATCAGGAAGAGATTCAGCTTGTCTGTTGTTACTGCCCTGCTCGAAAACATTCACTATGCCCTCTAAAACAGAGACGTTTACCGCATCGCGTATTTTCTGCACGTTGAATTGTGTGCCCACCACTTCGACTACAACATCATTAACCGTAACAAAGAATGGCTTTTTTCGGTCTTTGGCTACCTCAAAGAAAGCTTCACCGCTGAGCAATTCAACCGAACGATCTAAGTCTGAGATATGGGTTCTAATGGCCGACTTGGCCCCCAGGGTAATCTCTGTGTTGTCTGCCAAAATTATGACTTCTATTTCACCGCGATCGGTACTGTAGTAGACCGTAACCGGTGCATTGGTCCCAGGCAACATAAGCGACCCAACGGCCACACAGATAACCGCAACAAGCGTCACGGCATAGTGCGGCACAGAGACAATATTTTTGAACATGACAAGAGGCGCCATAAACAGCGACTGCAGCCGATCCGACATTGATTGAGACTCCACCGACTGGCGAAAAGCATGCTCCTCATCAGTGCCAACTAAATCACCCAGATCCTGCCATAGCAGCTCTACTTGCTTAAACGCTTCTCGATGATCAGCATGCTCGGCCAACCAGGCTTGCAAGGCCTCGCGGTCAATGGCGGAGACATCCTCAGACTGCATGAGCGTAAACCACTCTGCCGCCTGCTGATTAACCTGATCTGATAACTGCATAAACTTTTCACTCATCTTGAATTCTTACCCGCATGGGCTTGCAGCGCTTTCTGGCAATCTATAAGCGCTTTTGTAACATGTTTTCGCACCACCGTTTCTGATAGATCCACCCGTCGGGCAATCTCAGCATAACTGAGCCCATCAAAACGGTTCATTACCAGTAATTTTCTTCGTTTTTGGGGCATATCCCAAAGTGCTTTAACCACAATTTTCAGCTGTCGCTTGCCATCATGTATGCGCGCTGGACTTAACTCCTCCACCACTTTCGCATCTGTATCGACCACTGCCTGAATATGTCTCTGGCGCACGCCACTGTGTCTTTTTTGGTCAATGGCAATATTATAGCTAGTCTTATATAGCAGTGCCCTTGGGTTTTTTATCTCGCTAAAGTCCATTTCAATAACACGTGCAAACGCCGCCTGCACTATATCCTGAGCTTCATCATTACTTACATTAACTTTATTAATGACGTAGCGACAGAGCTCCGTGCGATGACGGATATAGACCTCGTGAATCTCGAGATGTTCCTTCTCAGGCGTCATAAAATATTTTGGCTAACAATAAGTAAGTGCACATAAAAACAGGGTAATCCAAGGACTGCCGAATAGGATGAATAATAGCTACCTTTCTAAGACGTTCCACACTAGCAAATCCGCTCTCTGAAGCTAGCTTTTTTTATTGTTCTAGTAGTAAATAGCTGTATGGGCCAATTGGCTCATACAGCTCATGTTAGGGTAATCCTTACTATAGAGAGCAGGATAAGCTGAACTATTAAGCTGAGCTATTAAGCTACACTATAAAGAGCAGCTGGCGTCCCCTTGATTGCTGACGATATTGACCGAATTAATCTGTATGCTCAGCGTTCCTGAGACTTTTAGAACCATAGCGGAGCTCACTTTGCTCATATCTGTCCCCTGCTCAGCAAAACAACTTAACTTCAAGCGGGAGGTCTGCCACCCTTGATTGAGCTTGCCAGCTAGTGCCTCTGTAATATCTATCTCACCAGTGCAGCCTTCGCCACAACCAACAGCAACTGCGGTATTGGCCACTGTATCTCCAAGCACTTGATAGTGAATTTCTAGGGCCATATCACCGTTAGATTCACGCGAGATATCTATAGACTCACCCTTTATAGACAGGACTGCAGCCCTTGAAAATTCAAACAGACGCGAGTCTTCTTGAGCCATGTAATCTAGCGCGGTCATGCTTAGAGCACCTGACGCACTCGTAGCCTTCGAATTGGTCACCTGAACGGTGCCAGCAGAATCACGCATCACCAATCGCCAAGGGGAAACAGCCTCACCAGCCTTTAAGAAACTCAGGCCCTGGGTCTGCGCTTTGTCACCCAGCTGCGCATCTTCTGAAAGGGTTTCAAGCTCGCCGCTAGCTGAGTAGTTCAAACCGAAGCCGAAGGCAAACAGAGGGTTATAGTCCCGATCACCCACGTTAAGAGTTTGAAGCGCAGTTTTCGGCCAAGAGAAGGAGAGTTTGCCAGTGAAATCATGCTGCACCTCATCCTTGCTGCTGCGCAAGAGAACGTCAGCGATACCGCCACCCTCTGAGCCGGGCAACCAGGCGGCAACAAAAGCATCAGCTGCATTTATTTCCGGATTTACCCACATTGGCCGGCCAGAAAGGAACACCGCAACTGTTGGAATACCCTGGGCCTTAAAGTTGTTTAATAGCGCCAAACCGGCTTCAGATTGAAAATCTAAATGGGGGCGATCACCTTGAAACTCTGCATAGGGATCTTCGCCAAACACGACTATGGCAACATCTGGTGTGTCTTTATACTCACCCTCAGGGCTTAAAGTAACTTGGCCTCCTGCAGCTGCAACCTGTTCTTCGATGCCCTCATAAATCGACATGGCCTGAGGGAAATGCTCTTTAGTGTTTCCAGTACCCTGCCAAGAAAGTGTCCAGCCGCCCGTTTGCTTGCCGATATTGTCAGCACCATCACCTGCAACCAATATATTGGCCGACGGAGAGAGTGGCAGCAATTGCTTGGCATTTTTAAGCAGAACAAGGGACTGACGCACAGCTGTTCGAGCGACCTCTCTATGTTCCGGCGCTGCAAGCAAATCAAAACGTCCAGCATATTTACGCTTTGAGGGCAGTCCCGCTTCAAATAGACCTGCACGTATTTTCACCCGCAAGATACGACTAACAGCCTGATCTAAACGGGCCATAGTAATCTCACCGCTTTTTACTTGAGCCAAGGTATTGCCATAGAGCTCCTGCCAACTATCCGGCGCCATAAACATATCAACACCGTTGTTGAAGGATGCTGCACAGGACTCATTGGTACAGCCCTCTACCTGGCCGTGACCGTTCCAGTCGCCAACCACAAAGCCACTAAAACCCATTTGATCGACCAGCACATCGTTTAATAATTCTTTATGACCATGAAGTTTACGGCCATGCCAGCTATTAAAAGAGGCCATCACCGATTGCACACCACGGTTAATGGCAACCGGATAACCGGCACCCTGAATATCACGCAGGTCTTCTTCACTAGAGATATTGTCTCCCTGATCGCGACCGTTAATAGTACCGCCATCACCGATAAAGTGCTTGGCCGTTGCAATCAGGTGATCCTCATCGAGGAATGTGCCGTCGTCGAGCTTTCCCTGAAGACCTTCAACCAGATTGCCTGCAAAGGCTCTTACGATGGCCGGATCCTCAGAGAAGCTTTCGTAGGTGCGCCCCCAGCGATCATCGCGCACAACGGCAATGGTGGGTGCAAAGGTCCAATCCAGGCCGGTGACAAGAATCTCTTTGGCCGTCACAGTGCCGATGCGATGCATCAATGCTGGATCATTCGCCGCGCCCAAGCCAATGTTATGGGGGAACAGCGTCGCACCCACTATATTGTTGTGACCGTGAACAGCATCTGTTCCCCACAGCGCGGGGATACCGATTCTGCTATCGGTTTTATCCGTGGATGCCAGCCAAAATTCATCGGCCAGAGCAACCCAGGCTGCAGGGGTAGTTCGGTTGTCGCCGCCAGGCGCGGAGTTACCGCCATTGAGCACGGAGCCCAAATGGTATTCACGCACCTGAGCTGGAGTTATAGAGCCAATATCCGCCTGAATGGTTTGACCGACCTTTTCTTCTAAGCTCATCTTGTTGACTAGATCTGTAACGCGCTGCTCTAAATCTTCATTTAGGACAAAGGGCGAGGCCTGCTTGGGCCAGATCTCTGGGTGAATGGTTGCAGTATTGACAGTCTGGGTATCCGCGTCATTTTTATCCACAACAGGACTAGAATCACATCCAGCCACTATTGAAAGAATTAAACCCAGAGTAAAATAATATGCAACATTCATCGTAATATCCTGTTTGTATTTTTATAGTATTGTCTATTTTTATTTGGCCTATGCAAGATGACCTAACAATCAGCTAGCAATCACTTAACAATCAAAAGAGCGAAACCCTAGTGTCTTGAATAAGACGTTGTAGGCTAGCCAATCGGCCCTGCAAGATTAACACTTTGGGACCGCATTATTCATCAAACTCTTAATCAAATTCTTAATTAAACTCTTGATTAAACTCTTGATTAAACTCTTGATTAAACTGGCCAAAAAAATCACCTATGTGCATAGTTGGAAAACTCATTTATGCTGTATAAAAATTTACCACGCCTTAAATCAAATCGGCGACAAAGGTTAAAAAATGTCCGTTGATGACAGATCAAATTATGCGCACTGCAAGAATATGGAATATGAATGTTTGAAAATGGGTGCTGACCAGCAAGAGCTAATGCGGGTCGACTCTTATATTCAAGGTGCTGATGCACTCAGGAACGAGGCGATTGCAGGCAATAATTTCGCCGTTGCAGATAGCTTTTACCCGGGCGTCAGAATGGCTATCACCGACGCCTATATTCTCGCACTAGTGCGAAATTTCCAGGGGGTTATCCGGGACTTTTTTAAGCTTGATCTTCGCACTATAAAATCTGCTGCGTCCAAGTACTCTATTGTCACATCCAAGCCTGAAGAACTTAAATTAATGCAGCGCATCCCACATTTTGATGCACCCTCTAGAAACAGCCTGGCGGTGATACATTATCTCTGTGATGCACCAGACTCGGGCACGGCGTTTTATCATCATGGTGAGACCGGTTATGACTATATAGACAGGAGTCGACTGGAAAAATATGAGCAAAGTATTGTAAAGCGATTCAAAGATCCGCTGCGCCAGCCCTCGGGCTATGTTTGTGGCGACACTCAGGATTACTCTGAGATTGCATCCTTTGGGGCAGTGCACAACCGATTGTTGATGTACCGTGGATCGAGCCTGCACTCCGGAATCATTCGGCCGGACTATAACTTTGACCCCAGCCCTGAGACTGGGCGCCTGACTATCACCAGCTTTATTGAATTTTCCTGATTCTCATTAAGCTCTTACTAACCTTTTACTGAGTTCTGCGCACCAGATTAAGCAGATCACGGTTTGTCGGCTGGCTGGCCATTAGAACTTCAGTCTTGCTTGTATTGTCACGCATCAACCGATCTGCCAATACAGCGTCTTTGTCCCAACCGCGATAGCGGTTACTGTTGATATGGGTCGCGAAGCCCATGCCATAAAGCACGTATTGCACGCTGGCAGCAGAGAATAACTCGGCGCGATTATTGCCGTCTGAGACCCAGGGAACCTGAGAGCGCCACAGTTCTAGGGAATCCTGAAGGCTCTCTGGTATGGATTGTCCGCGAACATGATCCCGCCAATAGTCTGAATCTGTGCGTTCGGTGAGCACATAATGCAGTTTCAAAAAGTCAATAATGTCGACCCAGTACTTGCTGATAATCTCATTAAAACGCTTGGCGACAACCGTCATTGCCCCCCGGTTCTGGGGCAAATTATTGCTGATAAACTCCGCCGACTTTTCAATCAACACTAGGGCACTGGCCTCTAACGGCTCAACGAAGCCCGCGGAGACGCCCACTGCTACACAGTTTTTATGCCAGAAATGCTCTCTGTGGCCAGGCTGAAAGGTTATTTTGCGGGGGCTGTGCTGTTTTTTCGCCAGGGCTGGATCTGCTGCAAGATAACGCTGTAGCTCATCCTCGGCCTTTTCCACGGAGATATGCTGGCTAGAGAAAACATGGCCGATGCCGCGCCTTGTTGGCAATGCAATATCCCAAATCCAACCACTGGATTGGGCTGTCGATTTAGTGCAGGAGGCGATGGGGGTATCGTCCTCGGCATGGTCGGCCTGCACTGCCAGGGCTGTGTCGTTGAATAAACAGTCTCGCTGAGAGACAAAGGGTATCTGATAGTGCTTGCCGATTAACAGGGCGGAAAAACCCGTGCAGTCAACAAATAGATCCCCGGAAACTTTGTCGCCTCTGGTTAAAGACAGTGCTGTGATATCACCCTCTTCACTAGTCAGAACCTGTTCCACATGACCCAACTGATAGTCCACTCCCAGGTTGTCGACGCAGTGGCGCTTTAACAGTTCTACAAACTTTCCAGCATTGAGGTGATAACCATAATTAAGGCCAAAAGCGTATTCTGGTGTCTTCGCGGTTTTAGGCGCAAGCCCCAAATCGCAGATCTTACCCTGAGGTGAAACCGCATCGGAAAAACTGCTTTCGGCACCGCGATCCAACCAGTGGGCAGCAAGATTGACTGCGCCATAACCGGCGGGAGGAACAAAGGGGTGATAGTAAGATTCCCCTTCACCCTTTTGCCAGTTAATAAACTGCGAGCCCTGCTTGAAGCCCACATCGCAGGAGCGTAAAAAATCCACTTCTGAGATACCTATGCGTCGCAGCGTGTCGCGCATGGTCGGCCAGGTCCCCTCGCCTACACCCAGGTTGGCGACATCAGGGGATTCGAGGAGTATCACCTTGGTGCCTTCCCTCGCTTCACTTTGAGGACTATGCCGGGCGGCAATAATACCGGCGGTCAACCAGCCGGCGCTGCCGCCACCTACTATCACTACAGTTTTGGTCATTTCAGTCCGCCTTAGGCGCTGCACAGTAATGGTCAATAAATTGCTGATGGGTGGGAAGCTTCTCCACCTTCTCATCAATGTCAGCGGCCATTTTGGCCAGTGATTGCAAAAGACTTTCTTTACCGGTCAGCTTGCCCGCGCTGTGAAAACCTTGAGGTTTCAAACCCTGACCCATCATCACCTGCACCCAGGAATCGACGCGAAAAAGCGCTACATCGTCTGGCCAGACATAGCCGTTGTTCTTAAAGATGTCGAGGCGATGGGCTAGGGTCTCCGGTATATCCATGGTGCGGTAGGCGTTCCAAAAGTCAGTATCAGTGCGATTGGTCTGCTTGTAGTGCAGAATCACAAAATCTCTTACGGTTTCTATTTCGGTAGTGGATTCCTGATTGAATCGATCGGCCAGAGCTGTACTGGAATCGCCGAAGGGAAAGAGGCGGATTAAACGAATAATGGCGGTCATCACCAGATGGATACTGGTGGACTCTAATGGCTCGATAAAGCCACTAGCCAGTCCCAATGCAACACAGTTCTTGTGCCAAGATTTCTGACGACGCCCGGTGCGATACTTAATGTACCTAGGCTCGGTGATCATTTTCCCTGAAATATTATTCAGCAGTGTCTGCTTGGCTTCTTCGTCAGACATAAAGCGACTGCTGTAGACAATGCCATTTCCGACTCTGCTCTGCAGCGGGATTCGCCACTGCCAACCTGAGGGGTGGGCTATTGCGCGAGTATAGGGCAGTGGCTCTGAAACCGACTCTGTCTGCACAGCAATGGCTCTGTCTGAGAACAGCCAGTGACTCCAGTCGTCAAATTCTACGCCGAGGGATTCACCCAACAGCAGCGAACGGAATCCGGTGCAGTCGATAAATAAGTCACCTTCGATAAGCTCGCCACTGTCCAACAGTAGGGCTTTGATGTCGCCGGATTGCGGATCTTTTTGAACGTCCCTAATCATTCCTTCAATGCGACTTACCCCAGCTTTCTCACTTTTCTTGCGCAGATATTTTGCATAGCGAGTGGCGTCGAGGTGAAAGGCAAAATTTAATCTGGTGTCGCCTATTTGAGTGGCGAACTTACCGGCTTTGGCCGCTTTTAATTCGAGACAGTAATCCTCGAGACTGCCGCCGAAGCCTTGGGCCTGTGCTTCGAGCCAGAATTCATGAAACTCTGCCATCCAAGAGCGCTGACCAATTTCACCGAACGAGTGAATATAGCTGTCGCCTATATCGCCCCAGTTATCGAACTCAATGCCTAGCTTAAAGGTCGCCTGAGTCTCGCGCATAAATTCCTGTTCATCGATATTCATCAGGCGATGGAAATTACGCATAGGGGGAATCGTCGCCTCGCCTACACCTACGGTTCCAATTTCGTCAGACTCGATTAGGGTAATATCTAGCAAGCTCGCCAAGCGCGATGAAAGACCGCAAGCTGCCATCCAGCCGGCCGTTCCACCCCCGGCAATAACCACTTTCATCATTGTTCTATCTCCCCAAAATTATTATAGTGTTTTTGCCGCGAGAAATTCGGTTGAGAGCGTCTAGCGATTTAGCTTATTTTTCACTAAGGCACGAAGACGTCGAGCCATATTGTCATCTAGGTCTGCCAGTGCGCCCTGAGCCGATGGTGGCAGATGCTCCCGCGGGGTTTCCGGCGAGCCGAATACGTAGTAATCAAACACTTCTCGCCAGGCCTGCTTTTCGGCCTCGGGGCGATCTCTCAGACCCATCATGGCGTGCATTACTATATCCATGGGGTTGCCCATGTGAGCTGGGGCATCGAGCCACCAAAAATTAATCATAATATTAAACGGCGACAAGGCCTCCACCTGATGCCACCACATGCTCGGGTAATAGACGGCATCGCCTGGTTCTAAGTCCACCACTACTGCGGCATCTAATACCTGACGAACCCGGGGAAAGCGTTCGAAGTCAGGATTTTTCAGATCCACCATGGTGATAACCTGTCCGCCGGGAGTGGGTTCCAGGGGACCAGGATATAAGTTGTGAATCTGCTCAGGGGGAAATAGCGTGAAACGACGTGCGCCCAGTACACAGCAGGCTAAATTGCTCGGCACATCATAGTGGGCCGCAGCAATAGACTGAGTGCCGACCCAGACCTTGGATAGGGGCTTGTTATGGGTAAAAAGCGGATGCTCAAAGGCTAGGTCATTGCCCTCACGCAACCCGGGAAAGCAATTATCCAGGGTCAGGGAATTCATATACAGATAAGACTGATCGGGCTTGTTCTTGTCTTCGCGAATTTGGCTGAATATATCACTCAGTTCGCGGTGCTGGCTGGCGTAGTTAAAGCCGCTGCAGTCGTCATTATAAAAGAAACGTGCATTAGCCTCAGGCGGCGCAACATAGACACCTACTGGGTTGCCGCTGGAGTGACTCTGCAAAACGTCCATCGCATTGTCTGGCGACACCTTACCGGCTTTAACCAGGCCCCAGTCGGAAACCAAGCCGCGCAATATAACCGGCTCGTTGGCCTGAAAGAGTTCATCAAAAGGAATCTGATCGGGCTTTACGCCCTCAAGAACACGAACCTTATTGCCTGAAGGATTCATAACAACCGTAACTTTTTTGAAGGGCTACTAAACAATTGCCGATCTCTTGTTTTTCAACTCAATCAGTTTGGTAAAGTTACCCAGAGAACCGAGGGCAAAATACACAAGACCTAAGACGCCCATCTTGTTGAGCTTTTCCAAACTTTCACCGTCCAGCTGAGCCAATTTATCTTTGTTTATAGTGTAGTAATCAGGCAAATTAACATTGGCAATATTGCTCAGGGAGATTTCAATGTTGACCGGCTCAAACAGCTCCATGGCATCGAGTGTTGAAAAGAATCGGTCGTTGAGAGCAGCGCCCTGATGAATCACCTGAAGGGTTTGCATGATTTTTTCTAGGTAAGGGGTATCTCCCCCATAGGCAAGAAATAAAGGTTGTCCGCTTTCAGCGCCAACTCTTGGGCTATCCATATCAATATGAATAACGGGTTCTTTAACCGCTTTGCCTTCCACTTCACGCTCTTGAAAGCCTATAAGAAATGGGCCGCGGGCCAATACCGCGGGCACATAATTACCCTGCCACCCATCATCAGCTAAAAACAGGTTTTCGTCCTTAGCGAGACCCAAAATGGCGTGAGCCTGAAAGCTCTCCGTTTTTGGGTCTTTATAAAATAGTATTGGATATTCTTTTTGAAGACTACCAAATTCTGTAGCAAAGGCTAAGACTCGGTTTACATTGTCGCCATACTCAGCTCTGTGGCTGGAGTCAACTTTCAAATCTTTATGTTCGACGTTATTTAAGAGTACCGTTTTGCTCATGTAATCATCCAGTCATCTGTCGCTATGGCATTTTGTGTTGTGGGTATTTAATTCTATCCTGCCAGTGTAATAATAAAATAAGGCCTCCGCTAGTCACCAGATGGAGGCCTTATTAGAACTACTATATTAACTTTTTTTAAACTACTCACTGCAATATTCCTCAAGCTAATTGTGTTCTCCCTGGCAACAACAGCTACCAGGGAGAACCATTTAGCTATCTTAGAACCCGTATCTTAGAACGTGTATCTTGCAGAGAATACGTAGCGTGGATCAAGCTCTTGCACAAAGAATGTAGCGTTGTCGTTACGACCGTACTTACGCTGACCTTCGCCTGTTAGATTGATTGCATCTAGAGACAAAGTAACGCCTGAGTCGAGCTCATAGCTTACATTCAGATCCAACTGCTCAACAGAGTCAGTGTACTCAGGGTTACGAGTACTACCTACTGAACGGTTAACCTGGCTTAAGAAAGCATCACGCCAGTTGTAAGCCAAACGAGCAGACAGACCATCTTTCTCGTAAATACCTACAAGGTTCAACGTGTCGCTTAAGCCGGGAAGTGCAAACTGGTCTTCGCTTGGATCAGATCCATTCTCATAACCAATATCGCCCTCTACAGTGGTGTAGTTAAACTGATAACCAAAGCCTGTATCACCAAAGAAGTGCTGAGAAGCCAGTTCGAAACCATAGATTTCAGCAGTCTTTGAATTGGTTGGACTCTTAACAGCAAAGGCTATCAGTGGGTCTGTTCCAACAGGAGTTACGTCATATGCGCTAAAGATCTCTTCGTGGAACGCCTGTGTAGATGAAGCTGCGCCCTCGGCTGCTTGATATGCTGCTGCACCTGATGTTTCGGTGAAGTCACCAATATTTTGCAAGATGGCAGTCATAGAGAACAGTGCATCTTCGCTTTCAGCAACACCAATAGAAGACAGCTGGCTAATGGCTTCAGCCAAGAAAGTGCTGTTAGAAGCCGTAGCATCTCTCAAACCGAATAGAGACTCATCGGCCTGCTGGACACCCACAAAGTTAGATACATTTTTCTGGAAGAAGCCAACAGAGAAGTAATTAGCTTCACCATAGTAGTATTCAACAGAGAAATCGAAGTTATTCGACTCCAGCGGATC
>Ga0075444_10000551_pt1 | contig 22267 bp, 19 predicted proteins | sample CoawatmetaG01DNA_FD_76836 | JGI IMG/M metagenome (GOLD analysis project Ga0075444, IMG submission 76836) | Marine microbial communities from the West Antarctic Peninsula - Coastal water metaG017-DNA | ecosystem: Environmental > Aquatic > Marine > Coastal | place: Atlantic Ocean: West Antarctic... | reverse complement strand
TTGTTATATAGAAAGTGAACAGGAATGGTAAAAAGAACCAAGCTGGAAATGCATATCTCGTAACATATGGACCAAAACCATAAAAGAAATATGAAAGACACAGAATAAGATATATTTTGAAAATTATATTATTATCTTTAAACAGATTTTTTGGTCCAGCTATATTGTTTAGAATCCATAATGAAATTGGCCAAAAAATTGTATATATAAAAAAGTTTAGTTGGAATCCCATGTATTTTTCACTACCTGCATAGTTATATATAAATTCGTATAAAGGAATACCTATAAGGCTTGAAAAAAATTTAACAATTTCACCATTTAAGCCAGTTACATAAAGAAATGAAAATAGAATAAACATAATAAAAATAGAGGCGGTCTTTAACCTTAAAAGAACTAAAAATGGTAAGAATAAAATAACGCTTATGTGCCACAAACCTCCAAAAAGAATTCCTAAAAACATCTTAAAGTTATTTTTTTTATAGTATGAAAGACCTAAAAAAATAAAAGCACATGCGACGCTTTGCCTTAAATTATTCGTTGAAGCAACTAAAAACCACTTTGAGCATACTAAAAAAAAAGTAAAAGTTATTAGTTGGAAATTGATAGAAAGCCTGATATCGTCCTTAACAAAATTTCTATAAGCCAGAATCATTAATGATGATAAGAGTATAAAGTGGAATGTAAAAAAAATTTGGGGTGATTTTGAAAAAATACCGGATAAGTTTGCCAGTATATATATACCAGGCTCCATTCCTACAATCTTATATCCAGATAAATAAGATACGATATGTCCAGCATAAGCCTGCGTATCTGTTCCTACAGAAAAGTCTCTAAAACCAATAATTGGTGCAATAAAAATAATTATGAAAATACAAAAAAATAGGCCATCTAGTCTGTAGTTATTTAGATATTTCAATTCTTTAATCTCGATGAGATAACATCTATCCAGCACTTCATTCTATAGTCCCAAGAAAAATCTTCGTTATTAGAAAGTATTAATTTATTATTAAATCCAGCAATAATTTTTTTCGCTGCCAGTTTTGGCTGAGAAAAATCTATTTCAATATATTTGCCGTATTTAGAACATTCATCAAAATACCCATCTATTTTACTTGGGCATATTACAACCTTTTGAGCTAAAAAATAATCATACATTTTGAGGGGACTTCCCGGACTAACCCTAATACTATTAACTGGCAGAATAGTTAAATCAGATGCGGAGATTAAATCTGAACATCCTTTGGCGTTTAAAGGGCTAAGTGAAATTAGCAATTTATTTGGGTCAATATTTTTATCTATACTGCCTCCACCACAAATTATCCTCATATCATTAGTTAGTTTATTTATCTCTTCTTGAAGGGGAACAAGGTAATGAACGCCATGCCATATTGATGCAGCTCCGGTAAAAACAATATATTTATAATTGTCTTTTAAGCCAAATAATTTTCTAGCATCAATTTTGGACATAGAGCTCAGACTATCTTTATCATAACCATTATAAGAATAAAAATCAGTATCGGGGGTTGAAAATCTTGCCTTATAGAAACTTGCTAAAGCTGGATGATTAAAAATTCTTAAATTAGAGAGAATATCTACCCTATGCGAATACAGCGCAAAAAAAAGTCTAATTTTTTTCTTTAAAAAATTTTCATTACTTAATTTAATTTCCTCAATTTCATGAGCATGTAATTCTCGAACAACCAAGATACCTAAAAACTTTGCAATTAATGTGCTAAAAATTCCTATGTAACCTCTTGAAATAAATACTTCAGGTTTTTTTTGGATTAAAAAAAAGATATTTTTTAGTTCTAGGATAAATAAGACTTCAAATATTACTAAAGGCTTTGTAATACTTTTTGGGCAATTTATTTTAAGGTTTTTACAATATTTTTTAAGTGCTTTAAGTTTTTGTTTTGTTGCCCTGCTTTTTCCAGATAAAATTTCAATATTGAAATGGCAAGAATAAAGAATATTTAGATCATTTCTTTGCATTATTTCTGCCTATGTAAACCTAGGACTAGTTTAATATAAGGTAATAAAAATAAAAATGGCCAAAGCAGTCCTCCGTGAGTTTTAAAGTACCTAATTCTCTGAGTTAGTGGTTGATTCTTAGCATGATGAAACTCTTTAAATCTTTTTTTTATGTTTCTAGAGTAAAATCTTTCTGGGTTCCTGTCGCACGAGCCCACAAAACCTCGCATTATAAATACTTTGCCTTTGTTTTTTATTAAACGAAGTCCAAATTCAAAATCTGCTCCTCCATGTAAAAAATAGCTCTCAAGAAAACCAAATTTATCTAATGTTTTTATTGGAATAATTGCAAAATTCATATTTAAAGTTTCTGCCTCTTGGATTTCAGATGTTGGTTGAATAATTTTAAATTTAAGAGGATGCCAAAATGATGCCCTCCTTTGACCGCCATAGGAGACCAATTCAGGGTTATTAAAATAGTTAGTACTGCCAACTAAAGCAAAATGAACATTATCCTCAGATTTAATAATTTCATTATAATCTGTGATGGCATTTTTAATTGCATCTTTATAAAATTCGACATCATCATTGATAACTATTAAAGCATCATAGTTTTTTTTGTCTATGTTGCTCCAACCAAGTCTCATTGCTCCTGCCCAATATAATAGACCGGATCCACTGATAATTTTTACAAAAGGGAATTCGGCCCGAATATCATGAACAGTAGTGTCTGTCGAACCGTCATCCACTAGATAGAAGTCCATGTTATTGTATTGATTAGATAAGGTCCTAATACAATTTGATGTTTTCTCTGCTCTATTAAAAGACGATAAGAGTATTGCAATATTCATTTAACTTTTAGTTCGCCCTAAATACTAAATTCATCAGGAGAAGAAAGATAGTTATGTGCGATATAGAAATCTAAAACTCTTGTCTTAGCCTCGGGAAAAGGTTTAAGATTATTAATATTCATTAGAAGATTAAAGTAATCTAATTTATTTAAAGGCTGATAAGTAAAATCAAACTGATCTGCGGGATGACTTCCCGCAGCTATAGGTACTAAATCATGATATGCAATTTCAGTAAAAACACTTCCAAACATACTTATACCAGCTTTAATATTATTGAATATATCAGCATTACTAACCCCTCTGTCAAGCCATTGGATTGATTTATATTTCTTTTTTAAAAGATTTTCAAAAATTATAGATTGCTTAACACTATTGGGGTGAGGCTTCACAGCTATATTTAAGTTATTATCTTCTATGAATTTTAGAGTTTTATCTGCCCAATCATAAATATCATAAAAAATATTTCCATCAAAATCATCACAGCTATCAAAAAAATCATGGAGAAATACAACACCATCAATGTTGCCAATATCCGTCTTCTTAGAAGAAGAATAAGGGCTGACTTTCATATAGTGAATAGCTTTATCTATCTCTCCTTTAAATCTTCTCTCTAGATCATTCTCAGCTTTTGATCTAAATAATTTTAGTTCATCGGGAGTTAATTTATTTATAAGGCATTTATAAGCTTTCCAATCCTTATTCTGCGAGTATTTGCCCTCCTTATGAAGGACTACATTACATAATTCATTTGAAGCAATAGAAAAGGTTGGAACTTTTTTATCAACATGAAATCTTGATGGAAGACCATGCTGAAGATACGAAGTATAGTTACTAACAAATGCATCTATCGATGAAGATTTATTGAAATATTTATCTAAATTATAGAATGTGCATTGAGACTTATAAATCAAAAAAAATAAAAAAGGACTTTTGAAATATATTTTTTCCCGTACCGCAAATTTTATATAGGAGTAATATAGTAAATCACCATATTTAGTATTATTGTAGTGAAGGGAGCGCAGTTTTTTAACATCGTTATAAATATTAAAAAAAATATTTAAAGAAGTAATAAATAGTCTGGGCTTTTTATAAAAAGGTATATGGTCTATCTTTTTGACCTCCACTCCCAGATCTTTTTTAAAAAGATTGCGATATTTTCTGTAATTAAGTCTGTCTATAATATATGATTTTAGAAAATCCAATATTGAATTATTTTTAAAAGATAAGCCAATTCCAAGAGTTGACCAAAAAATATTTATATTTGTATCTTTTGTTGATATATTTTTTGCTTTCAAGAATTTATGAATATTTTCATAATAAATTGGGCTAGGATGAGCTAGAAAAGTTATATTCTTCATCAATCTTCATTACTGACTGAAAACAATGCTGCATATCCGGTTGTTTTAGAAATCGCTCCTAATAAGATAAAGTTTAGAAGCTTTAAAGCCATTCTTCTAAAATTTACGATTAATTTATTTGGTAATTTATTTATGTAGCCGCTTCTAATATCAAATGCAACAATTACTTCTTTTCTAAAGTAGATATCTAATAATTGTAAGTTAAACTTTGAATAATAAGCCTTACTCATTTTTCTTTCTGAAAAACAATTTAATAATCCATTTGGATAATAAGGTTTTATGTGATCTATGTCATTATAAAATCCATTATATAAGCATGGTGTAACAATGATAATTTTGCCATTCTCTTTTATCTTAGAAAAATAGTGTTCAAAAAAATCAATAATATTGGGGTAGTCTATATGTTCAATAACATGATTAAATAAAAGTAAGTCAAAATTATGTTCAGTTAGATCTTGATCTAAAACAACATTTAAATTTTTTAATTTGCACTCTTCTACCATCAGTGGCGCTATATCAGTACCATATATATTCAGGTAGCCCCATGATTTAATAAGCTCTATATTTTCTCCAATACCGCAACCAACATCAAGAATTTTAATATCTTTATTTTCTTTTAAAAGAAATTTTTTTAAGTTTTTTTTATCGATTTCATGCATGTTGACTCCTTTTTGCAATAAGTTCTTTGTAGCTTTTCAGTGCATTGACCTTACCATCCTTAAGCTCAACAATAAAATCACAATTCTTTAAAGTTTCTAGCCTATGGGCAATCATTATAATCGTAAGGTCGTTTTTTAATTCGAATACATTACTCATGATTTTTTCTTCTGTTAATAAATCCAGTGCGCTTGTTGCTTCATCAAAAAATATAACCTCTTTCTCTTTATACAATGCTCTTGCAATCCCAATTCTTTGAAGCTGACCACCAGATAACTGAGCACCCCTTTCACCAACTCGTGACTCTAGCCCATTTTTTAATTTTTTTATAAAATGAAGGCTTTCAGATATTCTTGCTGATTGCTCAATCAAGGAATAGTCCATTTGACTCTTTGTCACACCAAAAGCAATATTTTCATTCACATTTGCGTCAATAAGAAAAATAGCCTGAGAAACATGAGAAATTTTTGATTGCCATTTTTTTAAACTACTAAAATCTATTTTTATACCGTCTATTATTATATTTCCTGATGAAGGAATTAATAACCCCATCATAATATCCATAAGTGTGCTTTTTCCAGAACCAGTTTCTCCAACAATTCCAATTTTTTGACCTTTTTTAATTGTCAAATTAATGCCTTTAAGTGTTGGATCAACACAATTTACATGATAAAAATCAACATTTTCTAGAACTATTTCGTGATTAAATGAAAAATCCTTTACAGAATCTTCTTGTTCTAATCTAGGGTTATTTTCATTGAGAATATCTAGAATATCCTCCATGGAATAGCTACCACTTTGTATGTTAGCCCATGATCCATAAGCCAATTGCATTACAGGTAACATTCTTTGTGCTGCAAGTGCTATGGTTCCAAGGATTGGAACAACTGAGATAAAAGAATCACTAGTTTTTGCTAAATAGTAAGAAAAGAAGGCAATCATAACCATGCCAATAGCCTCCATCCAATATCTTGGGCTTTGACCAATAATTGTCCGCGATGATTGAGCCATTCTAAAGTCAATGTCTATTTTTTTATAAGAATCTATATATAGGTTGTGCGTGTTGTCTATAATTATTTCTCTAATACCTCCCAGGCTTTCTTGCAGCACTCTTATAAGTTCATCGTTCTTGCTTGCAATAATTTGACTGCCTTCGATAAGTTTTTTTCTTGAAAAAATACTAATAATTATATAAATAACTGATATACAAGAAATTGAAATTATTGCAATGAATGGATTAAAAAAAATTAGTGCGGAAAGAATAATAGAGATAATGAAAGTGGAACTAATTATAGTGAGAACTGGAATTAGAGTTGTAAAAATTGCTGAATGAGTTTTACCTGTAATGGTAGAGATTAATTCACTGCTATTTGACTGTACATGATCAGAGTATGATCTATTTATTGCTTTAGAGTATGCTAATGTTGCTATTTCTGAACCAGTTATAAATGATAAATTTGTTAGCCTCCTTAAGAGAAGTAATCTTATAGCTCCTGATAAAATTGCAGCAGAAGCAAAAACAAGGGTTGCAATAAGGATTAATTCATTCGGGTCTTCAAAGTCAAAAAGACCACCTATATATGGAAGATTCATAACACTTTCAGGATTAGTCAGGACAGCCAAAAAAGGCAATACAGAGCCAATACTTACAAGTTCTGCTATGGCAGCAGCAATCATAAAAAAAATAAGATAGAAGAACGACCTCTTTCTTTTGGGAGTAAAGAATTCCCATAAACGACCTATCTGGTTAATTGGATTAATTGTTTTTTTTTCCTTATTTAAATCATTCATAATGCTATTAAAGAGATAGATCAACCTCGCTTGATTTAAAAATATTCTTTACATCAAATATTACTGATTGTTTTTTAGCATATTTTTTTATTTTTTTTATGCCTAATTCTTTAAATATTTCATGTCCTACAGCTACTATAACTATTGAGTATTTATCATTCTGTGGTGAATCTATAAGATTATAAGCATACCTACTTGTAAAATTTGATCTGTTGACCCAAGGATCATATACATCTACATTAAAACCTTTTTTATCAAGCTCTAAAGCTGTATCACTAACTCTCGTATCTCTTATATCAGGACAATTTTCTTTAAAAGTAAACCCCATTACTAGTGCATTTAATGATTCATTATTTAATTCAAACTTGGTTGTAAGCAAATTAATAGACTGATTTACAATCTCTATCCCCATTGAATCATTAACCCTTCTTCCAGCTAAAATTAATTTTGGATTATAGCCAACCTCTTTTGCTTTGAATGTTAAGTAATATGGATCAACACCAATACAATGACCTCCGACTAGCCCTGGTTTAAAAGGAAGAAAATTCCACTTAGTGCCTGCGGCTTTTAGAACCTCCTCGGTGTTTATATTCATTTTTGAAAAAATTAAAGATAACTCATTCATTAATGCAATATTAATATCTCTTTGTGTGTTTTCGATAACTTTAGCAGCCTCAGCTACTCTTATAGACTCTGCCTCGTAAACACCAGCATTAATTATTTCTGAATAAAGTTTGGATACTTTTTTGAGTGTAATCTTATTAGATCCTGATACTATTTTTATTATATTTTCTAATTTTCTTTTCTTATCTCCAGGATTTATTCTTTCAGGGGAGTAGCCTAAAAAGAAATCTTTATTCAATTTAAACCCAGATTCTTTTTCAATTAATGGTGCGCAGATATCTTCGGTTGCTCCTGGAAAAACTGTTGACTCAAAAATTACAATACTGGTTTTTTTTAAATTTCTACCAACCAGTTTGCTCGCCGATTCAAGATAGCTAAGATCTGGTGTTTTATTAAGATTTATTGGTGTTGGAACAGTAACAATAAAGAAATCAGAATCTTTTATATCTATTTCATTAGATGACAAAATTAAATTTGTAGAACTAAAAATTTTCTTCTTAGAGGACTCCATAGTAATATCCAGACCATCTTTAAGCTGCTCAACACGTAATTTATTTATGTCATAACCAACAGTCTTATATTTTTTTCCAAAAGCAACAGCCAATGGCAAGCCCACATAACCCAAGCCAATAATCGTTATTTTTTTCATTAACCTAAACCTCTAAGTGAATTGCTGGATTTGTTTTCTTCATACCATTTAATTGTATTAATTAGTCCATCAGAAAATAAAATCTCAGGCTCCCATCCTAATAATGCAGCTTTATCAATATTTAAAAGTTTTTGAGGCATACCATCAGGCTTAGTTTTATCAAGAGATATTTCTCCTTTAAATTTAGTAATTTTTTTTATAAGGTGTGCTAATTCTAAAATTGAGATATCTAATCCTGTTCCAATATTGATATGTGAAATATTCTTGCTATTCTTTTCCCAAAACTTATCTTGATCCATATTCAGAAAATACACTGCAGCTTTTGCGAGATCATCAACATGTAAAAACTCTCTTCTTGCCGTCCCAGAACCCCAGACAGTTACTTTTTCATTATTGTTTTGAACTGCATCTACAAATTTACTAATCAATGCAGGTAAAACATGTGAATTTTCAAGATCAAATAAATCACCAGGACCGTAGAGATTTGTAGGCATTAAGCTTCTATAATCTAGCCCAAATTGAATATTTGCTGATTCGCATAACTTGATACCAGATATCTTTGCTAAAGCATAGGGCTCATTAGTTTCCTCTAGTCTACCAGAAAGCAAATATTCCTCTTTAATAGGCTGTTTTGAATGTTTAGGATATATACAAGATGAGCCCAAGAAAAGAAGTTTTGGTACGTTCTTTCTTATAGCTGAATTAATTAAATTGAGCTCCATTTGCATATTTTCATAAAGGAATTCATAAGGGTAGGATGAATTAGCCTTTATTCCACCTACTTTGGCTGCACATAGATACACTTCATCTATTTTATTTTTATCAAAAAAATCTAGTGTTTTGCTTTGGTCAAGTAAATCTAATTCTGATCTTGATTGAACTATAATATTATCATCAGGTTGGTTTTTTTTGATATCCCTAAATATAGCGGAGCCGACCATGCCGTTATGTCCAGATATGAAAATATTTTTATTCACTTAACTAATCTTCTTTTGAACCAATGAAAGATCGCTAAATATCATTTCTTTGCAAAGCTCTTCGAAGCTTATTTTTGGCTCCCAGTTTAATTCTTTCAAAGCTTTTGATGAATCACCAAGAAGAGTTTCAACTTCGCATGGTCTGAAATATTCTTTATCAACTTTTACTATTTCCATCCCAATACTGATATCAAGATTTCTATCATTATGGATAATATTTTTTATATAGCCAACTTCGTTTAATCCCTCTCCTCTATAACCCATTTCTATACCTAGGTTTAAACAACACTCATTAATAAATTCTTTTACAGAGTATTGCTTGCCTGTAGCAATAACATAATCAGAAGGAATATCTTGTTGGAGCATTAGCCACTGCATTTCAACAAAATCTTTGGCATGGCCCCAGTCTCTTTTAGCATAAATATTTCCTAAATATATACAGTCTTGATTGCCTGTAAGAACATTGGAAAGACCCATGGTTATTTTTCTGGTTACAAAAGTCTCGCCTCTTCTTGGTGACTCATGATTAAAAAGAATCCCATTGCAAGCAAAAATATTATAGGCATTTCTATAATTTACTGTAATGTAATAAGCATAAAGTTTTGCAACCGCATATGGCGACATTGGGTTGAAAGGAGTTTTTTCGCTCTGTGGGCTCTCAAATACATCGCCAAATAATTCAGAAGTAGATGCTTGATAGAATTTGATATCTTTTATATTTTTTAGTGATCTTATTGTTTCTAATATTCTTAAGGCTCCCAATCCATCAACATTTGAAGTATATTCTGGGGAGTCAAACGAGACAGCAACATGAGACTGAGCACCAAGATTATAGATTTCATCAGGCATAATTTCAGAAATTAATCTAAACAAATTTAGTGGGTCTGTAAGATCTCCATAATGCAAATAGAATTTCTTATCTTTTTGATGTGAATCTTGATATATATGATCAACTCTTTGCGTATTAAATTGAGATGACCTTCTTTTTATTCCGTGAACGATGTATCCCTTATCTAGCAAAAATTCTGCTAAATATGAACCATCTTGTCCAGTTACACCGGTTATAAGAGCAATCTTTTTTGACATGGTATTAGATCTATTTAGTTGTTATGAAATATATCAGTAGTATAAACTTTTTTTAAAATATCATTAAGCCTTTTATCAATTCTATTTGTTACAATTAGGTCGCATGATTCTTTAAAATCTATGAAGTTTTTTTCCAGCACATATTCTTTAAAATCGTCTTCACTTACATGAGGGTCATAGATAATCACATTAATATTTTCTTTCTTTAGTCTCTCCATGACGCCAATAATCGCAGAAGCTCTGTAATTATCCGATCCTTTTTTCATTGATAATAAGTATATTCCAACATTATCTTTATCGCTTATTCTATTTATTATTTCTTTAGCAATATAATCTTTTCTAGCTTCATTTGAATTGTTGATATTTTTGATTAATGGGGCATTAGTATTTCTCAGTTCTGATGATAGCTGTTTTACATCTTTTGGGAGGCAATAGCCACCATAGCCAAAAGAAGGGTTATTGTAGCCGCTCCCTATCCTAGAATCTAAGCATATGCCTTCTATGATAGCTTTAGCACTAATATTATTAATGCTTGAGAACATATGCAACTCATTGAAAAATGCTACACGCATTGCTAAATAGGTATTGGAAAACAACTTGACAGATTCTGCTTGCTTTGAAGTCATGAATATAACTTCAATTTTTTCTTTTTTTGAAGAAGTGGTCAGCAAATCTGCGAAAATCTTACCTTGATCCAGTTCTGTTCCAACAATTATTCTTGAGGGAAAAAAATTATCATTCAAGGCACTGCCCTCTCTTAAGAATTCAGGTGAGAAATATATATTTTTTGTACCGAATTTGCTGCACATTTGATCTGTAAAGCCAATTGGTATGGTAGATTTTATAATTATTTGAGCATCTTTATTAGACTTCAAGATTGTTTTAATTGACGCCTCAACACTTGATGTATCAAAAAAATCTTTGCTCTCATCATAATTAGTAGGCGTTGATATTATATAAAAACTATATAAATCTTCTAAATTATTTAAATGCTTTACATTTAAGTTAAGAACCTCATTTTGAAAAGAATATTTAATGTCCTCATCGTGAATATGTGGGAGCTTATTATTAAGAGATTTAATAACATCTCTATTTACATCATACAGATCAACTGATAATTTTTTATTTCTAGCAAATAAAACTGACAAAGACAGACCAACGTAACCTGCACCAAATACAGCTATTTTCATTGTCTCTTATAATATAAATAAATGTAGTGATATATTAAAGAAATGATCACTGAAAAGAAAAATCCGATAAGAGTTATTGATATGCATATTATTGATCTAACAGGTGAGTGTTTCATATCTGGAGCAACAGCAGGATCAAGGGTCTTAAATCTATAATCTTTTCTTGAGTTAGCCAATGTCTTCACTTGTAGCTTGTTTTTAATAATTGAGAAAATTAAATCACGAATATCTTTAGAAGCAGTTGCGTCGAGCTCTAAAGATAAATACTCTAATGATTTTTCAGCCTCATAAAGGTCATCATCTTTTAATTGTGTATTTAAGTCTTCAATAAGCCAGTCCACAATCTTTTTTGACATATTAGGTGATGAATGTGTAAAGGATATGGCTATAATATCTGTTATTGGGTCTTGGGAAACCACTAAAAGCTTTTTATAAACTTCTTCATATACATAATATTGAGGTGGTTTTGTTCCAGGTAGCCAAGTATTATTTTCGGAGTTATACGAGTCTGGCCAAGCAAGAGAATCATTTGTTTTATTCCAATCGCTAATAAATAACATAGGAATTATATTTCGATTATTATCAAAATCGTAAAAGAATTTTCTTGATTTTAGAATTTGCAGAGCTATAGCAGTCTTATTTGCATCCTGTCCGCCAAGATTAATACCAACCAATCCAGCCATACCCCCTAATTTAGAATTACCAACCGGCTCAGTCTCAATAACAAGGGCAGTTGATTTGTACTTTATTGGCAGAGTGAGTGCAATAAATATAGATAAAATAGCAAAAAAAGCTGTGAATGTAGATATAAAAAACCTATATTTAAATAAGTTTGATCCGACTTCAAGCAGATCTATTTCTTCATTAATTTTTTCTTTATTTATATCCATTTTATGGGCTATTTATCTAGTTTAAATGCTTTTTATTGTAACATTTTCTTCACTATTGAGGTGATGTTATGCATCGTAAAGACGATAAAATACCAATAGTTATCAAAGTTAAAATAAAAATTATAAGCTGGGACTTATTTTTTTTTTAATAAGAAAATCGATAGCAACATTGCTCTAAAAATTTTGTAGTTACCTCCGAATAAATCACCAAACCTTGGATTATCCTCTCTTTCTGTCGTTGCCATATTAACTTCTTTATACTTTTCTTTATTTTTAATTGAATATAAAGCTAGTTGAGTTCCTATAGATCCATAAGAATCAAAGCACCCAAGCTTTTTATATAGCCCTGCTCTGTATGCCTTAAAACCACATAAAGGATCAGATACTCCATATATAAAACTAGCATATCTGCTAAAAATAATTTCTCCCATTCTCTGTTTACGAGACCTATTTCCAATAACTAAGTCATAACCTTCGTTTATGTATTTTAAAAAAATATCAATCATTTTTGGGTCATGCTGACCATCTGCATCAAATGTAATAATAACCTCGTACTCCCTTTTTATAGCTTCCTTAAACCCAGTATTTAGAGCTTCATCGTAACCTTTGTTAGTTGTATGCGAAATGACATTTACATCCATTTTATTGCATTCTTTAAGTGTTGAATCACTTGACCCATCATTTACAATGATAATATCTCCAAATTTTTGTACTGCAGCTACAACTTTTTTTATAGTCTTTGATTCATTGTATGCGGGGATAACTATGGCTACTTTAGATCTGTCCATTTAACATTATCTCCTTTAGGAATATCTCTATTAATTGATTTACCAATTAATTTATCAACCTCATAAGGAGGAATTGCATCATCAGGGCATGGTCTTAATGAAATAAGATCTTCATTTGTTAGTATTGAGTTACTTGAAAGATCTTTTGAAGCGCATATTGATCTTCTTTGGACAACAATTGAGTCAATTTCATTATCTTCAACTTTTTTAATTTCTCCACCTAAAGCATATTCTAACTCTCTAGTCCTCAAAACCATATCATGCCATGACTCTCCATTCATAGAAAATGCATGATCAGGGCCTTCTCTATCATTGCTATCTGTTAAATGTTTTTCTATTACTCTAGCGCCCAATGCAACTGAGCCCAAAACAGTTGCATGACCAGGGGTATGATCACTCAACCCTAAAATTGCCTGAGGGAATAATTCTTTGAAGAGTTTAAGCACATTCAAATGAATATACTTAAAATTTTCTAAACTGCCAGTATAGTTTGTATTACATTGCATTAAGCAAAGTTGAGTATTAGATCTTAGTACTGTTTCAACTGACCTTGTAACATCAGTAATTGAAGAGGCGCCTGTTGCAAGAATTACCGGTTTTTTTTTCTTTGCTATCTTATCAACCAAATCAATCCATGTGATATCACCGGAACCAATCTTGTGCGCATCAACGTAAGGGTCTATGTGTTCTAATAAATCATTAGAGTAAGGGCTTGTAAAAAATGCTATATTTGCTTTTTCACATGTCTCTTTTAGCTCCATCGTCCATTCAAGATTTACACTCGCATCTTTGTAAACATCAAAAACACTTTTCTTCCATTTCTTTTGATGAGACTTTTCATCTTTTAAATTTGAAAATCCATAGTCACTAACTATCGTATCTGCTTTAAAATGCTGGAACTTGGCAGCATTAGCTCCTTTTTCAGCTGCAAGATATATTAGATCTTTTGCCCTAGAGAGATCTCCATCATGATTAGCAGCTATATCGGCAATAAAATAAGTTGGGTAATCGTTTCCTATTAAAGCGCCTTCAATGCTGAAGCTCGGTTTTTTATTAATTTCGTTCATATAAAAACTCCTATTTTTTTTGTCTACCTATAATCTTCCATCAACTTTATTATTTCACTCTCTGTAGTAGGTAATTGATAGTCAAATTCATTCGAAAAAGCTGAACAGTCCATTCTCATATCTAGTGGTCTTCTTGCATCAAGATTATTTGCTGAATTAACACTCACCTCTTTCATTAAGCTTCTCTTTAATCCTAATTTTTTAGCAATATAAAAAGCAAATTGTGATTTGCTTAGCCCCTTACTTGATCCTACATTATATATACCATTAGTTTTAGTGTTAATTGATAATTCAATAATTTCACATAAAGTATCAATAAATAATGGGTTGAAATAGACATCGCTAAAAACGTTTATTTTTTTTTCAGATCTCAAAGATTTAACAATAAAATCACTTAAACTATCTTTATTGTTATCACTATTTCGCCCCACAAAATTAGTTCTAAGGATTGTGGACTTAATTTTTGATGCTATAAGTTCTGATGAGAACTTACTAAGAGCGTAGATATTAGATGGGCGAGCACTTGATTCTATATGAGGGCCATTTCCTTGGTAAACCTGATCAGTTGAAATTTGGATGAAATGAGGCTTTTGATTTTCTTTTATTTTTAATACCTCATTGACAATACTTTGAGTAAAAAAGATATTTGCATCGAATGCTAAATCTATATTTCGCTCACATTCGTCAACATTAGTCGCTGCTACAAGATTGACTATTGAACTAATTTTATTTGTAGTTATTTTCTGATGTAAAGTGCTGTAATCTATGATTTTAAAATCAGCCTCATCGTTTCTTCCGTGTCTGAAAACTTTATACCCTTTTTCTTTTAAGAAATGACTAAGTCTTGTTCCAAGGAAACCATAAGCCCCCAAAATTAGTATATTTTTTTGATATGACAAAATATTTTATGCTCTTGTACTTGAAAGATCTTTTTTTACAAAAAACCCATATATCATTCCATAAAGGCGGGTAATTCCAAATATAATAAAAAAAATAACCAATGATGGTTTCTTAAATAACACTATGAAAGGATGTATTATTGGCATCCTAACTATTACATGAAAAAGATGTCTATATCTTGTCTCTCTGTATAATTTAATATACTCAGAATCTCCAGTTCCATACCAAAATGCTTTTTTTATAGTATCTTTAAAACTACTTCTAACTATTTCTGTTGCATTTTGAGGCATAGATCTTAGTGTATATCCTGATTTTATTAACCTGTCACAAAAAACAGTATCATCACATGAGCCTTCAAGATCTCTATTAAAACCTACCTCTTTGCCATATTTGGATTTAAAAACAGTCGGAGTTCCAATTACCTTTTGAGGTTTCCCATCTCCAGCAACAATTTTATGTCTTAAACCAAAGCCTCTTTCCCAGTAATTAGAATTTTTAGGAGTTATTTTTGAAAAAACAAGACCTGATAATTTATTATCGTCAATAAAATATTTATCAATCGCCTCTTCTAAATCATATTCATATTTTATAAGTCTTTGATCAGCATCAACAAAAACTACATATTCAGCATTTGATTCATCTATAGCATACCCCCTTCTAAAGGATAAAGATGACCCAGGAAAGGAAAGAAAATTTACATCAAATTTATCACTTATTTCTTTTGTCTTATCAGAAGAGCCACCATCTAAAATTGAAATATTTAGACCTCCAATTGCTTGAATTGACTCAATACATTCTTTAATATTCTTTTCTTCATTGAGTGTTAATATAAAATATTCAAATTTCATTCTTTGCTCCATATGTAATCTGCTCCAGCATCTGATACATATTCCTTAATTTGTGAAGAGCTAAAGTCAATCATATTTTCTTTAGCACTCAAAGCTGAATGCCACGATACTGTATTTTCAATAGCTTTATTAGCATCCCACACTGGCTTCCAATTAAGTTTTAACTTTGCCTTTTCACAATTCAAAGCTAATAAATTAGCTTCATGAAAAGCGTCCGTTTTTTCAATATCCCAATCAACCCCTGTAGGCCAAGAATTTTCTAAGAGGCATATTATATCTTTAACTGATAAAATATCAGATTCTTCAGGGCCAAAATTCCAACCTGATGTAAATAAAATATTTTCATTATAAAGAGATTGTGCAAGCTGAAGGTATCCATTAAGTGGCTCTAGTACATGCTGCCATGGTCTAACTGCATTTGGGCTTCTTATCAATAATGTTTTTTTATTCTCAAAGCACCTGATTGCATCTGGTATTAATCTATCTTCAGACCAATCACCGCCCCCAATTACGTTCCCTGCTCTTGCTGATGCAATTGCATTTTTATGATCTGGGTAATTATTATCAGAGAAAAAAGATTGTCTAAAAGATGAGGTTATTAATTCAGCGCAGCCTTTACTTACACTATAGGGATCATAACCACCCATTGGTTCACTTTCAGTATAGCCATCCAGCCTTTCTTTATTTTCATAACATTTGTCTGAAGTAACTATAACCGTAGCTCTTACGGATTTTATATCCCTCAAACTTTCAAGTACATTTGCAGTACCTATAATATTAGTTTTAAGTGTATCGATAGGGTGCTTATAAGATAGCCTTACAAGAGGCTGAGCTGCCATATGAATAACAATGTCTGGTTGAGCTTTTGCCAAGCTATTTTTCAAAGAATTAATATCACAAATATCACTAATTTCAGAATTAGCAATCATATCTTTAATATTTAAGATTTCAAAAAGATTATCTTTAGTGTTCGGATCTAATGAATAGCCATAAACCTTGGCGCCTAAATTAGATAACCATAATGACATCCATGAACCTTTAAAACCTGTGTGGCCTGTTAAAAAAACTTTTTTATCTTTCCAAAATGATGACATTCAGATGAACCCTACCAGTTTTTCCATGGAGCTTTTTTATTGATCCATAAATCTTCCAACATATTCTTATCTCTCAACGTATCCATTGGTCTCCAAAATCCATCATGCATAAAACTATTAAGTTGGCTCATCTCTGCCAGTTTAACTAGTGGCTCTTGCTCCCATATAGTACTGTCGTCTTCGATAAGCTCCAAAACACTGGGGTTAAGGACAAAAAATCCTCCATTAATCCAACCACCATCTCCACTAGGTTTTTCAAAAAAAGACTTCACAGTGTCATTTTTTATATTTAAAGACCCAAACCTTCCAGGTGGCTGAACTGCAGTAATTGTTGCTAATTTCCCATGGTTGTTATGAAACTCTATAAGAGCTTTAATATTAACAGAGCTTAGACCATCTCCATATGTCATACAAAAATTACCATCAAGATACTTTCCAACTCTTTTTAACCTTCCACCAGTTTGAGTTTCCTCGCCAGTATCTATTAAAGTAATTTTCCAAGGCTCAGCTCTTTTTTGATGGACTTCTATATTATTAGATGATAAATCGACGGTTACATCTGACATATGTAGAAAATAATTTTGGAAATATTCCTTGATAACATAACCCTTGTATCCACAACATATGACAAACTCATTAATACCATGAGATGAATAATTTTTCATAATGTGCCATAAAATTGGCTTGCCGCCAATTTCAATCATAGGTTTTGGTTTAATAGAACTTTCTTCTGATATTCTAGTTCCTAGACCACCTGCTAATATAACTGCTTTCATTTAGTCATTTTACAATATTTAGTTGAGTTATGTAGTTTAATGCTCCGTATGTTAAAAAAATAATTAGTATTAATTTAACCTCTTGAATCCCAGATGAGCTGGTGGTCCTTCTAGAAGATCTTCTATGCTCTCCTCTTCTCCTTCACACTTACCAATTATATGAAATAAATCATTTAAGCTATCAAGATAAGTATTAATGGTTTCTGAATCATGAGATGTTGATGCATAGAATGAATTGCTGGCAAGGAAACCTCTCTTAAGCATCTCTTGAGTTATAAATGTTTTATATAAATTAGCATTTCCAATTGAACTTTTTATATTAAAGCTTGCTAATGCAGGAATGCCGCCATGCACTAGATTTAGATTATTATTGCTTGCAATATCAGACCATCCTTTTTTTACTTGATTTCCTATTTTTGTAATCTCAATCCAAGATTTATTATTTTCCATAACCTCAAGCGTCTTTACTGCGGCTGCGGGTCCAATTCTTTCAGTCCAAAAAGTAGAACTTATGAAGCTAGATTGAGCTTCTGACATTACCTCTTTGGTTCCAACCACTGCAGTTATGGCATAACCATTTCCCAATGCTTTGCCATACATAGCCATGTCGGGCTCCACATTATATTTGCTATGCAAGCCACCAAATGTTTCTCTAAAGCCAGAGGTGCATTCATCAAAAATTAGGACTATACCTTTTCTTGTTGCGAGCTCTCTTACTTTTAATAAGAAATCATTTTTTGGCTCATGATTTCTCATTACTTCCATTTTTATAGTTCCAATATTTTTAGTTTCAACTATCTCTACCAATTCCTCAAAATTATTATATGAAAATGGATAAACTGTACCTTTTAGTGCCTTAGGAACTCCTTTTGTGCTCAAGCCAGACAATAAATGCTCATCAAGATTATTGCTATCTGAATTAAGATTTGTCGACAAATACCAATCATGCCAACCATGGTAGCCGCAAATCGCAACGTTATCTTTTTGGGATGCAGCTCTAGCGATTCGAATTGCTACTGCGTTTGCCTCGCCACCAGATCTTGCAAATTTAACCATATCTGCCCATGGATTAATTTGTATTAACCTTTCAGCTAGATACACTTCCTCTGGACAATTGAGGGTAGACATATTTCCACTACTGATGACTTTAGAAACTGTAGAATCTACTTCGGGATGGCCATAGCCAAGTATATTAGTTCCAATTCCCATAATAGATACATCTTTATATTTTTTGCCATCTAAATCCCAAATATCACAACCGCTTGCTTTACTAAAATATGCTGGCCAATGTTCTGGTAAAAACATTTCGGGTCTTTTAGAAAGGAGCATGTTTCCTCCAGGAATAATCTGCTTTGCTCTCTTGTATAATTTTTGACCTTTTTTCATGTTAGCTCCTTCATCCCTTTTTATATCCATATTGATATTAAAAATATTTGGATTTGTATTTCTCAATAATAAAACATCCTGCCAACTAAATAAAATATCGGGTGAGAAATGATTATAAATTGAAGTTATCAAATCAAAATCAACTTGCTCATCGACCGTCCATCTTAACTGAGATAGATTTTCATAGTTTGAATAATTTTTTTTAGAAATTAAAGATGAATTTTTAAGATAAGGGGTTACATGCTCCCTATCGAAGTTTGTTTTGGCATTATTCCATGCGGTAGAAAGAGAATCAAAAGAAAAAACTTCAATATCAAGACCGTCGGGATAGGTGGGGTTAAGAGTATTGCTAATATAATCAATATCTGAATTTTTATATTCTATAATAATATCATCAATCAAATTATGATCTAGCAACGGACAGTCTGCTGTCAACCTTACAATGATATCAGCTTGATATTTTTTGCCTGCCTGAAAATACCTATCAAGAACATCATTTTCAGATCCGGTAAATGTCTCATAGCCAATTGAGTTGACATGATTAATTAAATCTATATCGCTTATATTATCTGTTGAAGCTACAATAATTTTATCTATTTCTAAAGATTGACTTATCCTAGCCAATTGTAATTCAATCATTGTCTTGTTTGAGATTAGCTTCATTACTTTATTTGGTAATCTTGTAGAAGAGCATCTGGCCTGTATTATCGCGACTACTTTCAATCTAGACTCCACAAACTAGGGTTTATCAAACTAGAATCATTACTAGATAAATTATTATAATTTGGGTTTATATTCTTTGAGCTATGCTTGGTCAATTCTACTATCTCCTTTAAGTGTCTTAATGAATCAATGCCAACAACAAATTTATCTATTAATTTATTGGAAAGAACAAAGTCTATACAAGCTTGGATTGAGGTTATATTGTTAGAATCAAGAAAAACATCATATTTGGACCATAATGATGACCATTTCTGAAAATATTTTGGTCTTTCATGTTCAGCCATTAATAATAAACCTTGAAGAAATATCGACCTTGCATGTATCTCAATACCAATGTCATGCATTTCATTTGCAAGACCAGTATTAATTACCCTTTGGTCTATAATATTAAACGGGCATTGAACAATATCGACTTTTATAACATCTAAATATCTATGAATAAATGAGAAATCATAAATTGATAAACCTATTTTTTTAACAATACCTTTTTTTTTATATGATGTAAGCAGATTTGATAACTTTAAACCATTCTTACCCAATAGGTCATCGGGATTATGGAGTAATATTCCGTAAAGGTTTTTCAATCTGAGTCTTTCTAAAGACTGATTTATTTCATTACTAAACCAACCTTCTACATCCTTGCATTTACTTGGCATTGGTGGCAGTTTAGTAATAACTTGTAAGTTTTTATTATAAATACCAATTAAGTGCTCGCTATTTCCATATGACATAGCAGTATCAATGGTATCTATATAATTTTGTTGTGAGAAGTGGAAAATATTCCTTATTTCTTGATTGCTGATTTTACCAATTTTATTAGACACACCATAATCCATGCCGAATTGAGCCGATCCAAGAATCATTTTATTCATCTAAAAGGATTTAAATCTTACCAATTTTTTCTTTGTTGGCTTTAATCCAATTTTGAAGTTCTTGAATAGACATAAAATCTTTATTATTATCGCTTGTATATATAAATCCTTCTTCAACAGGCGTACCATCCTGGATTCTATTTGGATCCCTACCCCATTCATTTATTGATGGAAGTATCTTGTAATGGTCTTTATATTCATAGGTTAAATGAGAATCTTCGAAACCTATCATCTGTTCGTGAAGTTTTTCACCTGGACGAATGCCAATATTTTTAATCTTAGCATTAGGAGCAACTGCTTTAGCAATATCAGTGATGTGCATAGAGGGTATTTTTTTTACGTAAATTTCACCACCAAGCATATCTTCAAATGCATGCCATATCAGCTTAACACCATCCTCAAGTGAGATCATAAATCTTGTCATCCTTTGATCAGTAATTGGCAGTTCATCAGAGTCACTTAGAGATTGAAAAAAAGGTATTACAGAACCTCTGGAACCCATAACATTTCCATACCTAACTACACCAAATTTTGTTTTGTGAATACCAGAGTATGAATTGGCTGCTACAAATAATTTATCAGATGCTAGTTTTGTTGCTCCATATAAGTTTATAGGGCTGCTCGCCTTGTCAGTAGAAAGAGCCACAACATTAGAGACTCCTCTATCTATACATGCATCAATTAAATGCATAGCCCCATTGATATTTGTTTTAATGCATTCAAATGGGTTATATTCTGCTGTAGGAACAATCTTAGTTGCTGCAGCATGGACTACGCAATCAACTCCATCTAATGCACGATAAAGCCTATCCTTGTCTCTTATATCACCAATAAAGAATCTAATTCTTTCGTCGCCTTGAAACTTTTTTTGCATATCCCATTGCTTCATCTCATCTCGAGAGTAGATAATAATTTTTTTTGGGTTGTACTTTGCTAAAGTCATGGGAACAAAAGCATTGCCAAGGGATCCGGTTCCACCAGTTATTAATATAATTTTACCGTCTAGCATAAAAATTCCTTTTTTCTATATATTATTAAATGGTACCCAGAGCCGGACTTGAACCGGCATGCAGTTGCCTGCGAGGGATTTTAAGTCCCTTGTGTCTACCAATTCCACCACCTGGGCTTGATCAATATTTAATAATGTACTGGAGGCTGAAGCCGGAATCGAACCGGCGTGAACGGCTTTGCAGGCCGCTGCATAACCACTCTGCCATCCAGCCGTCGTTATGCGCGTATTATAGTGCAAGTTTAAAAAAAAATACTAATAGTTAGCACTTATCTTTTATAAACTCATCAATTGTTTGGTGAAGTCTATTAAACATTAGATCAGACATACCATGATGAAGTGGAAGTAAAACACCTCTTCTCATAACAGCATCAGCATTTGGATAGCCTTCGTCAAGAACACGCTTTTCAATATTAGCGCACATCGGCTGTCTCAAAACATTTCCAGTGAAAACTACTCTTGTTTGAATGTTTCTTTCTTCTAAGTAAATTTGGAACTCTTTTCTTGAGAATGGGGCACTTTCATTTATTAGAACAGGGAATGCGAGCCACGCAGTGCTGAAATCAGATGATTCAATTGGATTAGAAAAAAATTCACTATGTTTTTCAAAAAAAGCGCATTGGCGATTAAAATTCTCTTGTCTGATTTTAATATTATCATCTAGCTTTGCTAGTTGAGCCATACCAAATGATGCTCCAACTTCGTTGCCTTCTAGATTATACCCAACAGTTTCAAAAACAAATTTTGCATCGTATTCAAT
>Ga0075444_10000546_pt1 | contig 22382 bp, 18 predicted proteins | sample CoawatmetaG01DNA_FD_76836 | JGI IMG/M metagenome (GOLD analysis project Ga0075444, IMG submission 76836) | Marine microbial communities from the West Antarctic Peninsula - Coastal water metaG017-DNA | ecosystem: Environmental > Aquatic > Marine > Coastal | place: Atlantic Ocean: West Antarctic... | reverse complement strand
TCTTAGATCTATACCAGATTGCTGAAGGCGCTCGATAATTCGCGGAAGTGCTTTGCGCGCGGCAATTTCACCAGCGGTGGTGGCGTCGTCAACATATTTGCGGTCTTTTGAAAGTATTGGAATATTGATCAATTCAGGCCGAATCACAATATCGGCACCATTGACTTTGTCTTCGTCTAATTGCTCAATGGTGGCATTCATTACGCGATCGAAGACCTTGCGGTAGGATGTGAATTGTTTTGCTGGCACCGGCTTTAAGTCATTGTCTATTTCAACTGAAATTACAACCCTCGCGCCACTATGTCGTGCTTCGGTTGTTGGCAAATTATTGCGAATACCGCCATCCACATATAGATGCTTGCCTATTGGCACCGGTTGCATCAGTAAGGGAAGAGTTGCGCTTGCCTGTAGAACTTCATCGACATTGCCTTCTGAAAGTACATGGGCTTGTCCGTCAATCAAGCTCACTGCAATAGAAGAGAAGGGCACTTTAAGGTCTTCTACTTTGAGGTTTGGAGAGGGCAAAAGTTTGTTGATTGTGGCTTTGAGTTTTGTACCGCTAACTAATCCAGCATACGGTTTGGTTCTGCCGACATACAATAAACTGCGAAAGGGGCTAATCATTATTCGGCACCAGAGAAAGTGCGGCAAGTAGGCACTGACTAAAGATCCGTCTGAGAGAATTGACTGGATTTTATCGAGGGGGACGTTAGCGCAGTAAAGCCCTCCGACAACGGCACCCATGCTATTGCCGACGATGCAGTCGATGGGAATACCTTCTTTTTGCAGAACCCTCAAAACTCCTATGTGCGCAGCACCGCGTACACCGCCTCCGCCGAGCGCTAGGGCAACCATGGGCTGTCGAGCAGAATCAAGGGCGGTGTTAGTGGCAATCGCTGGTAGTTGCGGCTGTTCGGCATGCGACGGGCTGCTGGCCAGACCTGGAAGGGTTGAGGCAAGCATAAACGGAAGTACACAGGCACTGGTGATCGATAGTGCCGAGAAAAAGGAGGTAAGAGTCTTGTTCATTGCCGCGCGAGGTCTCCGTGTTAGCGGAGTTGGTCTGCAACCTCTGCTAACAGCACTGTACCTCAAATTGAACCAGATTGAAACTTTTTTAAATGTTATTTGATAGAGCTAGCCACTTTTCTAGTTTACTTCGAAGTTGACTTAGCTCTATTGGCTTGCCGATGTAGTCATCCATTCCCGCAGCAATACATCTATCACGATCTTCAGTACGCGAGAATGCTGTCATGGCGATGATGGTCATGTGAGAGCCGTTGAACTCTTCCGCTTTGCGAATTAGCTCCGTGGCCTCTAAGCCATCCATCTCAGGCATTTGCAGGTCCATCAGGAGCAGAGCATATTTGTTTTTGTTAATAGCATCGATAGCTTCTTTCCCATTGCTCACTATGTGACAGCAATAACCAAGTTCTTGCAAATACATTTCGGCAACTTTTTGATTGATGGGGTGGTCTTCAGCAACTAATATTAAATCAGAGCTTTCTGACTGTTCTGTGGTGGGCTGCTCTAGAGATTTTCTGTCGGCTGCAGCCTTGGCTGTTAGCGGGGTGCTGGAGGAAAGAACAGTTGTGAGGCAATCCTGCATCTGTGATTGTCGCACTGGTTTTGTTACGTAGGCCTTAAAGCCTAGTTCTATTGCTTGCGCGCCGAGGCCAGGCGAGTCGAACGCAGTGAGCAGAACTAACTTTGTATCTGCTAGTGTCGAATCGTTGAAGATTTCTTTGGCCATGTCCATGCCGTTGAGCCCGGGCATAACCAGATCAACAATTGCGACTTTAATTGGATCGCCGTCGATGGAAGCTTGTCTTAGCAATGTCAAACCTTCCTGGGCATTGCTTGCGGTGTCTGTGCGCATACCCCAGGAAGCTAAATAAGTTTGCAAAATTATTCGAGCATGCGGCTCGTCATCAATGATTAGTGCCCGGGTTCCCTTGATCTTTGCTTTGCTGCTCGTTCTCGGTGCCTTGCTAGAATGTTCCAGTGGCACCACGAACCAGAAAGTAGAGCCATTGACCTTATCGCTTACTACACCAATTTTTCCGCCCATTAGTTCAACTAGACTTTTGGATATGCTCAGTCCTAGTCCAGTGCCGCCGAATTTGCGTGTGATTGAGCCGTCAGCCTGAACGAAAGGTTGAAATAGCCGCTGCTGTTCTTGCTCTGATAGGCCAATGCCCTTGTCTGTGACCGAGAAACGCACATTGGTAATTTGTCTTCGGTCCTTAAGAGTTCTTTGATTTGTATTTTCGCTGTGATTGGAATCGATCGAAGCTTGCACCACGATTTCGCCGCTGCTAGAAAATTTGATGGCATTTGAGGTCAAGTTAATCAATATCTGGCGCAGCTTTTGTGGGTCGCCTCGTAAACATATTGGCATGACCGGATCAACGAAGCTCATCAGTGAAAGCTCCTTGTTTCGAGCTTCGGTGGCCAGGATGTCACAGGTACTTTCGATAATTTGTACCGGATCGAATTCTAAGCTTTCTAGTTCTATTTTTCCTGCTTCAATCTTGCTGAAGTCTAAGATGTCGTTTATCACGATTAGTAAGTCGCTGCTGGCTTTCTGTATTGTGTTGGCGAAATCCTGCTGGCGTTGATCGAGACTGGTTCTTAACAACAGATTGCACATGCCAATAATGCCATTCATTGGCGTGCGCACTTCGTGGCTGACATTGGCGACAAATTCAGACTTAAATCTTGATGCTGCTTGGGCAGCATCCCGCGCTGCTTTAAGTTCGCGATTGGCAATTTCAAGTTGTTGAGTGCGTTCTTGAATTTCATGGGCGCGAAGATAAATTTCCATCTCCATTTTTTCTGCCCGTTCTTTGAATTCTTCTGTTTGCTGCTTTTGTTCGGTCTTTTGATGCCTTAAGCGGACAAACTCTGTTACGTGTTCAACTCGATGGATGATATAAACTATTTCGCCACTTTTGCCGAATACGGGCGAATTTACAGGGCACCAAAAACGTTCTTCAAACTCACCGCCTTCAGATTCGGCGCGCCTTATGTCGTACTTTTGCAGAGCCATCGTGTGAGCCACACCGTCCTTAAGCACAATGTCTAAGGAAGCACTCAAATTGCGGAGGCCGGTGGCGCTGGCGTCAGCTGGGTTGTCTGGGAAAACATCGAACAATTGGCGGCCGAGGATGTTCTCTCGTTTGGTCATAGTGGCGTGTAGGTAAGAATCGCTTGCTGCTAGTATTTTCAGGTCTGGCGACATTACTAAATACATTTGAGGAGCTGACTCAAACAGGAGTTTAAAGTCTATGGCTTCTTCTGACTCTTTCATTGCTAGCTTGGAGCCTTTTGTCTTGGACGGCAAGTGGCATGCCATCGTGGAGGGCGAGTATTCAGGCTACCTGTTTTGCCAGCCGTACTGTGTCAGGATTGATCATATAAAGCCAGCTCTGGGCAATTACTAAAGTCTGTCAGAATCTGGCGCTGTCGGCAATTGCTAAAGTCTGCCAGAATCTGGCGCTGTCGGCAATCATGACAACGGCTTTTTTTTTGTTCAATCAAACGACGCAGGGTTGAGGCTGTGATGTTTGAGTCATCTCTTTCTTTGGCTCGGTATGCTTGCTGCTAGGGACTCCAGCCACTCGGGATAAGCATTTGCGCCTTCGCTAGTTCGGCCTGCCACCGGGAGTAGTGTCAAGGTCGAAAACCTGTACGATGTTTCTATATTGGAGCTTTTCCATTGACTGCGCCTTGATTGTTCTGTTCGCGGTGCTCGAAACTACATGGATGGCGCAAGAGCGGCTAGTGAAATTTGACGCTTGGAAGAAGAGGAGCGGCAGTTTCAAGAGTCGTCGGCTATCGATTTAATTTGCATTCCCGCGAACCAGCCCTTATTGTTAGAAAATCCACTTGACTACAAGGCTCGACAGGAAGCCTGCCCATTTCGCAGCTTTTCTCGCTTAACTTACCACGGTGTTAGCTATGAAAAATTCTTTGGCACTGGCCCTAGGGCTGGCTGTAGCTCTGTCGGCAAATTTAATTTTCCAGCCCGCTCTGGCCCAGCAAGTGCAATATCCACAGACCTTCGCCGGTTCGCCTGAGCAGTACCAGGCAGCGCAGCAATATGCAGCAGCCCAACAGTATGCAGCAGCTCAACAGGCTCAACAATATGCTGGGCAAGCTGGAATGCAGCCTGGTATGCAATCAGGTATGCAAGCTGGGTGGCAGCAGCCTCCGATGCAGCAGTATCAGCAGGGAATGCAACCACAACTGCAAGCGCAGCAGCCAGCTCTGGACAATAATCGGCCGCCGGCTGAGCCCAGTCAGTATGAGCAGCAAGAGCAAGCGATTCAAAAGGGCATAGCTGAGAGCCGGGCGAATTCGTCGGGCAACGATAACTACAATCAAGCTGGTCATGCTAATTGGGATACTTCAACCACTCCTCCGCAAGCTAGCCATTCGAAATTGCGCGGCGCAGCTGGCACTGCCACTAAGGTGATAGCAAAAACTGCTGCCGTAGCCTTGCCTACAGTCGGTCTAATTTTCCTTACTAAAGCCCTTAATCGCAATTCTGGATATGGTGGCATGGGCAGCGGTATGGGGGGCTATCCCTATCAAGGTGGTGGCTATGGGTCTGGTTATGGATCTGGCTATGGTTATGGCCAGCAGATGCCCTATAACTATGGTTATAACAACGGTTGGTGATTGCCTTCTTCCTGTATGTATCGCTTCCACAATTTTGGATAGAGAGATTCATGTTTCTCTGTCAGTACTTTTTGGAAGCGTTTAATATCGGCAGCGGAAAAACTTTCAAGAACAGTTATTAGCTGAGTGCACTTCTCTTCTGTTGAGTCGCAGGTTTGTAGTTGCTCGATGATTTCCCAAAACATGTTTTTATCGATTGTTCGCCTTTGTGGAGCGCTTGCCTTTTTTGCCTAGGCTCTGGGTATCAGTCATCAGCTGTGATTTCGCGCTTGCGACCGCCATATTGAGGTGGTGTCCAGTCCTATTTCTTTCCACCATCTGTGCTGTTTCGTCCTCTTCGGGTGTAGTTGCAACAGTAAGACCCGAGCTGTCAAATCTGCGTGACAATCTTTGTTGTTGCGAGAAGTTGGACGGAAATACAGCGCTCGATCTAAAGGCGCAGCCAAAGCTAAAAGCTGATCAGGAGCATGTCCCGATCAGCTTTTAAGTTTTTCGTTTTTCTCTATGTCTTTATATTGTTTGTTTGTTTGTTTGTTGCGCTAATACCTATGCCGATAGGTGCTGGTAGGGGCTGCTCATGTCGAGGAATTGCGGTAGCTCAGCGTCTTTTTCCGAGAACTTATTTGGCCAGTGCTGCTTGCCGCCTTTGTTTGAATTGCCTCCTTTTGGACCTTTTTCACCTCGACCGACCTTGTCACCTTTACCTTCTATATCTTCTTTGCCCTTTCTATTTTTCTTTGAGCTGCCGCCGTCGGCACCGTCGCCGTCCTCTGCTTCTGGGCTGAAGTCTTTTCGGTCGTTGGGCTCTCCCTTTTCATTTTTGCTGCCTTTGCCGCCTTTGCCGTCGCCATCGGCGTGCAGGTCTTTGCCCTGTGTTACTTTGTCATCGCCGTCTTTTTCATCACCGTCTTTTTCGTTGCCATCTTTTTCGTTATCGTCATTTCCGTCATGGTCTTTGTCTTCGCCATGTTCTTTTTCATGGTCATTTTCGTTTTCTTTATCGTTTTCTTTTTCATTCTCTTGGCCGTCCGGGCCGCATTTGTTTGTACCTTTCTCATCACCATCAGAATCTTTTCCATCTTTCTTCCATGACTTTGTCTCGCCGGCGCTGTCTTTGCCTGCTCCTTCTTTAGTGGCACCATTTTTTCCTACTCCCTCTTTGCCCGACTCGCTAGCTGAAGCCGAGGCACCACTATCGCATTTGCTCTGCATGCCGTTTTTTGAGGCTGCTGAATCAGACTTACTAAAGAGTTCATCGGCCATTCTATCTAGAGCGCCCTTGCTAGCAGTGGCTTGTTCGCTAGCTTGGCTGTTCTTTTGCACTTCTCTAAAATCAGATTCTGCTTGTGACATGATTCGTCTCCCTGCGGTTGGTGGTATCAAGTTCGTTGGCGGCGTTCACCGCATGACAACAAGATAATGCGCTGGGGGGTCAAATCAGCGTGAAACAAAATAACGGTCGAACTAACTCCTCAAATGACGCTCAAAATGCGCATATAAGTTGTTGGTACGTGGCAGGCTATGGGTTACTGTGCGTCGGCTGGTATGGTGTAGCCGCTGCCGGCTGCTGTGACAATGAGCTGCTCGTGGCCCAGGCTAGTGAGCTTCTGTCGTAGGGTATTTATGACTTGTCTAACTGTATTCGTAGACGAGGTTGATTCAACGGGCCAGAGGGCGGCAATCAACTGCCTTGAAGTATAGGCAGTGCCGCGATTGACGAGCAAATACTCAAGCACTTCGCATTCTTTTGCTCGCAGTATTTCGAATTTGTCTCCTGCAGTAATGCTTTTGTTGGCGGTGTTTAGCACTAGTCCGTTGGCCGTTAGCACCTTGCTTTCCGCTAGTGCCGGGCGACGTAGCAGCCCCCGCACCCGTGCCGCTAACTCACGTACATCAAATGGTTTTACTAAGTAGCCATCAGCACCGGTATCAAGACCTTCGGCGCGATCGTCAATGTCGCCTTTCCCTGTCAAGAAAAGAATGGCTGTCTTGCCGCCTTGCAAGCGGTAACGCTTGCATAGTTCTAGCCCAGATATCCCTGGTAAATTCCAGTCTAAGAGAATGATGTCGTATTCAAAATTGGCGAGAAGCTGCAGTGCATCTTCAGCGTTGCCCACCATCTCAACCAGGTGGCCTTGTAGCTGCATCCAGTCACGCACCATGGCTGCTGCTTGCAGTTCATCTTCAACCAATAGAATCTTGGCCATGCCGAAAAATGTTCCCTTAAATTCAAGGCCGTTAGTATACCTTGACTGCCTGGGGCAAGTCTATCGGTACACTGTTTTGCCGACTAGTGGTAGCATTTCTGCTGTGCCATTGACATTTTCACTGCGGCTAAAAATACTTCTGTTGCTCGTGCCATCGATCATCAGTACCTTGATTATTGTCGGCGGAGCTTCTTTATCCCTAGCGCGACTTGAAGAAGAATATTTGAAGCATAGCGCCTCAGTGGCTGCGCTTGTGAGCTTGCAGCAGTTTGAGGTGGCTTTGCTGCAAGGTATGAACAGCTCTGTTGGCAAGGAAGATATTTTTAGTCCGCAGGCTCAGATAATTCGCGCCAGTACTATGGAGCTAGTGGCAAAAACGCGAACGACGCTTGACAAAGCCGTGGCCAAGAACCCTAGCATGAAGGTCATTGCTGACGAGTTCAATGAGCTGGGCGATCGTTTGATGGCTCTTTACCAGCAGATTGCAAAAGTAGACTTACATGGCCGCCAGAAGAGTACACGGTTTGAAGTCTATTTGATTGCTTTGTCGGCCAGAACTCTGCTTAACCATAGTCTGGCTGCCGAAGACTCGATGCAGGAATTGGCTCGTGAGGCTTTGACGAAAGAGTCGCAAACTGTTGCCTTGCTCACGGCTTGTGGTCTGTTGTTAGCAGCTCTAGCTTGTGGTTTGTCTTTGTTGGCTTTTAATCGGCAGCTGGTTAATCGCTTGAAGCAGTTACCGGGTCGCATCGCGCTTTTGGGTCGAGGCGACAGGCTAGAGCCTCTGCCCGGTGGCGATGAGATTGCTGTTTTAGATACTAGTGTGGCTGCCGCAATTGCTGCTCTCAATCAATTGCACGGGCAACAGCTAGCTGTTTTGCAGTACTCGGGAGACGTTCTTTGTTCCTTGAATGTCGAGGGGCGGCTCACTGCTGTTAATCAACTGTCTGAAGTCTTTTGGGGCTATCCCAGTCGCTATCTAATTGGCGCGAGGATCGCCGATATTCTTGAGGAAGGCTCAGAAGAACTGTTGCAAAATTGCCTGGCTCAAGCTCAGTCTAGTGGTGCACCAAATATGGTGGAGCTGAGACATCGTGATCCCAGCGGTATTGATGCTTGTTTCTTGTGGATCGTCAAATGGGACGCCAGTACACAAGAGTATTTTTGCATTTCGCATGACATTACGAAGACCAAGCGCATTGAGATGTTTCGCGAAGATATTATTGCTTCGCTCAATCATGATATGCGCACGCCGTTGATGTCTATCTCAACGGCGTTTCAGTTGTTGCAGGCTACCAAAGCTGCTCAGATGAATGATCAGCAGAAGGCTAGCCTAAGTCGCGGGATGGCTCAAAGTACTCGGCTAATTGAACTTGTCACCGATGTGCTCGATTGGAAGAAGCTGGAATCTGGCAATTTGGGATTGTCTGCGACTCAAACTGATTTGCTTGAAGTGACAGTGCAGGCTCTCGATCGAGTGGCGAGCGCTCATGACGAAGTTGAGTTAGAAGTTATCGGGGCACCGCAATTTTTGCCTGGTGATGCCTTGCAGCTGCAAAAGGTTTTCGAAATCGTCTTTCGCTTCTTGTTGCAGTCTTCTGCGCCAGGAGATTTATTCACGGCCGCCATCAAGTCTGGCGATAGAGGAATCACTCTCAGTCTTAGACTGCAGTCTGCGCCGCTTCTAGAGCCAGTGAATGAGCCGATTCAACAGCCGGTCCAGAATCTGGTAAGCCAGGAGTCAATACCAATACTTTCATTGCCCATGTCGTTTTATCTGGTCGAGTCTGTTTTGCGCAGGCATGGTGCCAGCCTGACCATGAACCGACATGGCAGCACTTTCACTGAGGCAACTATCTTGTTTGCGGCAGCGGCTAAGGCGAGGCAAGCGTCATGAAGAGAAAGCTTTCACTAGCCCTTGCCGGTTGTATTCTCTTCGCTCTGCCTTTGCTTTGTCAGCTTTCCTTTTTGGCTTTGATTAACTATCAACTAGTTCTTGCTGAAGTTTCAGTTAAGCATGAGCTTGAGGCCGAGGAGTGCTCAAAGCGCATCAACAAGCTAATTATTGACTTGTTCGAGTATATGATCTTTGTCAAGTTTCAAGCTGATAGTCGAATGTTAGATCCCAACTTGCAAGAGTCGTCTTTGCCAAAAGAGTGGAGCGGTCGCATTAGTAGCATCTTGAGCTTACCGGTGCTGTCTGCAAAGACCCGAGAACAGTTAACTGAGGCCAAGGGCTACGCCTCGCTCTTGCGCCAGTTTGCCAGTGCGCCCCCGCTCAGGCCTGTGCCACTCAAGGGAACGAAAGTCGCTTCTGCTAATACTGCTCCTGAGCAATCACTGTATTTATTTGAGATCTTGCTGGGGGCCGCCCGTGAAGCTACCAATGAGCGCAATCAAGTGGAAGTTGAGAGTCTGGCAAGAAGTGCTAGTCTGCGCAGTTATTTGCTAGCTGGTTGGATTGCCTTGACACTGTCATTGGTGGCAATGACTTTACTGATTTTTCGACTGGTCTACCGGCCACTCTCGGTCATTCTGGATAATGCCAGGAGGTTGGGCCGAGGGCAGGCGCTCAATTTGCCGGTCAAGGCGCCGGTAGAGATTGAGGCAATTGATGGCTGCTTGCATCAGATTAGCTCTGAGCTCAGTGTTGCTTATGACGAGCAGAAGCAGCTCTACGAACTTTCACCGGCTTTGATTTGTCGCCTCGATGGCAACGGTCGCATACTTATGGCCAATCAAACAACACTGCGTTGGTTGCAGATCAATAGTCAATCTTCTGGTTTAGAAAAGATAGTGTTCTTTACTTTATTCGATGATGTTGTTCGCTTGCGCTTAGAGACTGTTTTTGAGCGGGCTAGAGATGAGCAGAAGAAGATGACCACTAAGCTGACCTTGCTCAATCACAAAACTATGCCCCTTCACACCAGTTGGACAGTTACTTGGAGCGAGGAGCATCAGTCTTATTTCACTTTGGCCATGGATGTAACTGACGCTACTAACATTGCTCTGGTGCGAGAGCAGATGGGCACTTATTTAACAACCGAATTGGGTGTGCCATTGGTCGCAGTGAAAGAAGCGAGTGCCGCCCTGGCATTGCTAGATGGGCCGGGTGCAGCTGAAAACAAGCACGTTGCCGCGATTAAAGGCAATGTGGAGAGGCTTAGCGTTTTGCTTAATCAGCTCAATCAGGCTGATGCCGAAGGTGTTGAAGGTGGTCGTGATTTTGATTTTTGTGTTAATCAAGCGGTCATTAGTGATGCGGTTGATGCTGTTCGTAATTTAGCCTTAAAGAAGCAGGTCAATATAGTTGCTCGACCTGAATTTGCTATGGTCTCTTGCAATAAGTGGGAGCTGGAGCGGGTAATTATCAACCTGCTCTCCAATGCAATTAAGTATACTCCTGAGCAAGGCACCATTAAAATTGATTCTAGGTTGAGTGGCAATGTCGTCGATTTTTCTATTAGCGATAGCGGCTCAGGTATTCCAGAAAAGGCATTAGCTACGATTTTCGCAGCCTATCAGCAGGCTGACAATCAGGGGCAGCATAATGTACCCTCCACCGGTCTAGGGTTGAGTGTTTGCAAAACCATTATTGAGAGGCATGGAGGTAGTATCAGGGCTGAAAATGGCGCTGAGGGTGGGGCGGTGATCTCATTTAGGCTACCTGCTTCGGATAGCTCCATCGTGCGGTATGCTGGTTAGCGTGTGCCAAGGTTTTTGCGTTCTGCATTTCTCATTGGGGGTGCGCTATCACTCGGATATTGATTTCCGTCAGAGTTATCGTCTTGGTCGTGGCCACTGCATTGGGCAGCAATGTTAGTGCCCTCGCCAGTGGAGCCTCGCCTACTGTCGACCGTAAAGGCTTTATTGAGTATCAACAGAGCCCGAAGAAAAATGTGCGGGCCTGTGCCAAGTATGAGGCCGGATTGCGGGCCCATGAAACGGGAGACAATGATCAGGCGATAAAGCTCTTGAATGAAGCGATTGCTATTGATCCTCACTGTGTTCAGGCAATGCACACACTTGGTTCAGTTTATATGTGGGAAGAACAGTACGAAAAGGCATTGACTGTTTTTACTCAGGCTTTGAAGGTTAATCCAGAGCAGCGGCATTGCTTGTATCGGCGGGCATATGCCTACGCCAGCCTCTTTCGCTACAAAGAGACTATCGCTGATTTAGACAAGTTGCTAAAGCTGGAACCAAAATACGATGGCGCGCGGAAGTTAAGAGCTAAATGCCTGGCATCTGTAGGTAATTTTCCTGCGGCAATCAGTGATTGCTCGGCTTTGCTGGCGGATGCACCGATGGGGGAAGAGGAGCGCTTGCAGCGGGCCCGACTGTATGTCAAAGCGAAGCAACCACTCAAGGCCATTGAAGACTACAGCTTTATGATTAAGCATTTCCCTGATGAATTTGAATCGTACACTGAGCGTGCTGATCTCTATTTCGCCCTTGGCCGCTATCGTGAAGCCGGCAATGATTACAATGCTTCTTTGATGCGGGGAACAGACCACGTAAAACACTGTCGAGAACAGCGTGACCTTTGTTTCAAAAAATTGGGCCGATAATCTCACACCCTTCTCACGGCAAATTGCCTATAACTTCATCCATCCCCCGCAGTTGGACGTTTGAGGTGCTTATGTCAAATTTACTAGAAGAAAATGCTGTTTCGGACCGTAAGCAACCGCTACCTTCGGTTGATTTGAATGGAAATAAGCTTAGTCAGCAGGCTATCGAACTTCTGACCACTGTTGCTGACTGCGACAAAGTTAGTAAAGCGCAGCTTTCTGAAGTTTATGCGCCTATTTTTAAAGATGCGAAAAACTATCCCTTGGCACCGGCCGCTAAGATGATGCTGGACGAATTTCAAATTGTTGATGCTAATAAAGATGGCGGCGTTGATGGTAAGGAGATTTTTCAGTATGTAGCGAAAAATGCAGAGCGATTGTCTCATGCTCCTCGGGTTAAGTCGGAGGATGAGCCTTGGTACATATCGTCTTATGAAGAGGCCAAGACTATGGTTAGTATTGCTGGAAATATCGTCAATAGTTTCACTTCCGCGCTTTCGCCTTACTCGTCTTTTTCTTCAAGTGTTAGCGCTCTACCAAGCGTTGGAGCAGTAGGAGGTTTCGGTGAGTTTGGAGGGTTCCTTCCGCTCGACAGGCCACATCTTGATGCGCTTCGTGGCGCTGACATTGCCTATCGGATGTTGACGAAAGAGCCCAAGGATGGTCATAAATAGTCACCCAGGTGAGCCTCGAGCAGCTGCATTATTCTAGCCGTGATATTGATTGAGGCAAAGCCAGCTGGCACCATTCACGACAATTGAAATAATAGAAGTGACTAAATCTGTTAGTACAGACCACTTCAAAATTGCTTTATTGGCTAGCTTGGGGCTCACTTTTTTTGCTACCAGATATTGAGCAATCATTTGCAAAATAGAACAGTGCCACACGCGGTCTACGTCTGGGTAAAGGCTGAATACTAATTCGAGAAGAGTTATGGCAAGCAGTACATAGCCACTCTTAATTGCTAGGGATTTTGCTTCAGTGGCAGTTAACTGCAGCACAGTCGTGGCAAAACTCTTGCCGCCAATGAAGGCTGCTGATACTACTGCTGCTACCCAGGCTAGGGCGAGGAGAATTACCGTGCCAAAGTCGCTTGGTATAGAAACTGCCATTTTTTTTGCTCCGCGCTTCAGAATTTCATGAGGTTTTGTCTAAATAGCCTGCATGGTAGCAATTGCTGAATTATGCCATTTTTCTCTTATTATTTCGAACGCCTCAAAGCTATTGTTGAGATGACGTCTTACCAACGAGAATTACTCCTGAAAGCCATCGCAGGGTTCAATTCTTAATGATATTGGTATGGTTGTGAGATGATAGTTGGCGCAGCTTATAAGATGGAAATTAGTCCGAAGTCATTGAGAAATCAGAGAGAGGGCTTGTTGTGTCGAAGTTATTGAAAGAGTTATTGCCAGTTGGCGTTACCTTGCTGGGAATGGGCTATCTTGCCCTCAATTGGACGGCGCTTCCAGAAGTTGTGCCTATTCACTTTGGGTTAATGGGTCAGCCTGATGGTTTCGCACCAAAGCCTGCTCTGGCGATGTTGCCTTTTCTCGCCCTCTTTCTTTATGTCAATTTGACCTTTGCCGAGAAGAGCAATCGCTTTAACATGCCCTGGAAAATCACTGACCAAAATCGTGAAGTGCTTTTTTCTATGGCCCGCAATTTGATGTTCACCTTAAAGTTGGAACTTTCTGCGCTCATTGCTTATTTGCAGATAGCGGTGGTTGAAACTGCGCTGAAGCATATGGATGGTCTCGGCCCTTGGTTTGCGCCAGTATTTCTTGGCTCGATATTTATCACCATTGGGCTCTTTTTTGTGCAGGGCACGAGAGTGGTGCGAGAGCAAGAACAGTTGTCTTAAGCCCCTTTCTAAGGTTCATGTTTGTTGTGAATTGATGACGCTGGGGTAGAAACAGCTTTGAACGTGATAGATTATTGTCCTGGCATTCCCCACCCGGAGAAATCTTCCGTTGATTCCTCATTGGCTGCGCCGTTCACAGCTGGCATTTAAAACCGCTCTATTAACTGCAACGATAGTTATGCTCGGCCCCAGCGCTTTTGCTATGAGCAAGCAAGAGCTTGAGGCCAGTTTGCCCGACAGTGGCACAGTAGATAAACTTGCCAAGTCAAAAGTTGGCATGCCCTTTATTGAAAGCCTCTCTTCTGCAGCGTCAAATTTGCATGATTATCAGTGCTTTTGTCAGCTCTTCACAGTCAAGCAGAACAAGTGGAAAGACTACGGTGGTGCCCTCGTATCATTTAAACAGCGGGAGCTTTTGCGGGCCGAAATCAAATCACTTGATTACCGCAACGGATCAGTCGTTGTTCGCCAAAGTGATGGTTCGTTGAAAGGCAAGGGCGGCGGTACCCTTAGTCTCGTCAAGATGACTTTGCAGCCTGATTCTCGTACCTTGAGATTGCCCACTGGTTTTAGCCTCGCTAAGAGTGACTTTCTTTCGTTGTCGGCAGCGCTCAAGCAGCAGGTAGCTTCTGGTGCTGTGGCTACGGTTTCTCAGCCGGTTCGAATAGCTCCATTCAAAGAGCCTGTCATGATTTTATTGATGCGCGATAAGAACGGCGGAGAAGAGAGCGAAGTTGGTAGTTCATTTGTGCACGTTGTCTATTTGAACCCCAAGACTAAAATTCCAATTGCCTGGAACACTTATAAAGACGGGCAGCCTAATGCTTTTGTTTTCTTTGATCATCTCGATTTCAATAAGGGTTTGTCGGATAGTTTGTTCACTTTGTAATTTGTCTTTGTTTTAAGTCTGTGTCTGAGGATTGGTGGAATGTTTTCAGTGAAGTCTGTTGTTGATCAAGCCCCTGTATTGAGTTTGGCATTGAGTTTGACATTGACGGTGCAATTGTTGAGCAGTGCTAGTTTGCCAGCCCTGGCTAATGACGTCGATGCTGCTTTGAAGATAAGTCAGGCTACAGCAGCCAAGGCGGTGACAACTAAAGCGTCGACCGTAGGATTGCCGCTGAAGAAACCAGCAGGCAGTGACTCAAAGCAAGTCAGTGCTGAAGCCATGCTTAGTGATCTTCGCGATACAAGGCTTTCTCTCAATCAGCTTAAGCAGCAGGCTATCAATCTTTTTCTTGAAGCCACACGCATTACCATGACAGTTAACGACGCTCCCGTTGAGCAGAGCCCAACTGCAATTTCAATGCAGATGTTAGATGCTAACAAGAAGTATCAAGCTCCGCGCAAAGAATGGCTTGTGCTCTACGTCAATACTCTTGAGCCAATCGTGCACTTGCTCTGTGAAGACATCAAAGATGTCGATACGAATGGACACAGCGTTTCTAAGACTATTGAGGCCCGCGTAAATCCACTTTGGGATAAGTGGCGCGATGCTGTTCTCAGTATTAATAAGTCACTTGATGAAGTGCAAGGGGCGCTTCCGGTGGGTGATGATGAGGAGAGTGCTAACTCGAATACTGTCATCGCTAAGGCCGCTCTGAATATGTTTCAGAAGGCAGAAGAATTAGAGAAGGTGCGCTACCAGGCTGCTCTGATTTTGATTGAAGAGTATAAGAAAGACGGCGCTGCCAAGAGTACTTCTGCTGCTCCGGCCACAATCGTCAAATAGGCTTGGTTATCCTCAGCGGGGGGATAGCTTACGCGCGACTGCAATTCGCGCTATGGTACAGTCTGCCCCCAGTTGAGGATTTATGATGCAGAGACGGTTGGCCGCCAAGAGGCGCTCATCTACAGCCCAGAGCATGGTTGAATATGCCCTAGGAATCGGCTGTATTGCCGCACTTTGTGTCGTGGCCTTAGGTTCGCTGGGTCATATTAGCGGCCACATGATTTACAACGTGGAACAGGCCACCAATTACCAGGGCACAACTTCACAACATCCTGAAGAGACAATCAAGCTGGGCGCAACCCCCTGGGTGTTGAACTAGCTTGCATTACTTGTCCCAATTTCAAAGCGACGATTTGGTGCGTATGTGACACCATTGGTTTTGTTTCGCTTCTTTTTTCTTGGTCTTCTTCTCTCGGGTGACAGACATAAGTGGGCAAAACCGGCTATGCCTTGTCTCTCTCGTAGTTTAGGCTGAAAGTGTCAGGATGGGCTTGCGTGCGCGCGAGAGCCAGCCTGCCACTCAACCCCTGAAGCCAGAGAGCTAGCTTGTGAATCAGCGTTTGCTTACGTTATTAAATAAGCCAATGCCAGCCAATCTCCATTTGCGAGATTTGCTGCTGTTCTTGGTTGCGGCTGTTCTTACTTATTCAATTTTTGCCTATGCCCCGGCTATGACACTTTTGCAAGACAGTGCTAAGGCGCCGTCGAATAAGGCCTTTGTGGGAGTAATAAATGGTCAAGGAAAGTGGATAATTCCCCCGCGCTATCTACAAATAATCTATATGCCAAAGACTGACAACTTTTGGGTAAAGGTGCGCGAGTCGGATGTTTCTAACCCGTGGATGCCGGATTCTCTAGATTGGGCTGGTCGAAACACCGCCTGGAAATTGCTCGATCGCAAAGGGCGTGAATTGCTGTCGTATCTACCGTATTTGTCTGAGCCTGTTTGTGCTGAGATGACTGACTTTGGTGCCAGTATTCATCCTGATAAGCTAGTTGTGAAAAAGAACTGTGAGTACGGCTACTGTGAGCTAGATGGTCGGCCAATTACTGGCTGCAAATATTCGTTCATTTGTGATGTTGGTCATGGTAAGTGGCTGGCTTCTGAAACCAAGAAAGACCTCAGCGAGCAGCAAATGCCGATTGTTATGCTTGATCATAACGGCAAGAAGCTGCGCACTCTCGACTTAGATATCAATTATCGTTATTATGCTGGCAATGGTGTGTTGGAATGTTTTCGGCGAGGCCAAAGCGGATACGTCGACTATCGCGGTGAGTTCATACCCCTTGGTGTTAATGAGAATTCGCCTGGGCGGATGAGTGTTGTGGCTATCAACGGCCAACCGGTGATCTACAAGAATCTTGCCGACTATCCCAAGTCTTCATCTGAGCCTGTAAGGTGGGTTGATCTCAGGAAGAACCCCGGGATGTGCAACTATGTTTTTCAGGTTCCATTTATCGACGATAGAGCAGTTATGATATCTGGCGGTCACAGCGGCTTAGTCGACATCAACGGAAACTGGCTGCTTGAGCCGACATTTAATGGTTTGCTCTATTGCAATGAAGATACTTTGATCGCCCACAAGAAACAGCGAACCGCTGATGAAATTCAGTTGGAACGGTATGAACATTGTCGTTCTTTGACCGGATTCTAGCTGTAATTGAAACCTTCATAGTCAAAGGCTGATTTGATTGACTCTGCATCCCTCTCGCTTGCGCCCGTTGCGCGAACAATGTTGTACCAGCTTGAGTGAACTTGCTTTTGCATCTCTGAGATGATCGCTATTGCTTCAGCTTGGTCGAGCAAGAAGCGAGTGCACTGAGACAAGAGATTCTTTTGGTTAGCGAGGCGGCCGAGGTCGCCGCAGGTCATTGCTAGATCTCTACGCTCTATCGATATAGCAGGCGTTGGCGTCAGGTCATAGGCAGGAGACAGCTTCCATTTGTGATCCATGGCAATTAGCGCATGGTTACGAGGGTGATCGTCGAGGTTTGAAATTAAGGCATTGAAACACATGCGGCGAAAGAGTTCAGCGGCGTCTTTCTTTGGTTCCTCCACTACCCGGCGCAGTTCTTCGGATAGCAATATGTACGACCAGCGGTCTCGTTGCTGGGCTGAGTCTTGTGCCCTAAGCAAGGTCAGCGCGCTGATCATTCTTGCTCTTAGATAACCTGCAGACGTTTTCTCTCGATCGAAGCGCTGAACTAAAAGTACGTCTTGGCCAGCGACTGTTTCGATGCGACTTTTGGCCGTATTGATACCGCACTTTCTTGCTAGCTCAAGCATTGCTTGCTCAATTCTGGGGTTGTTCCATCGGTCGTCTGGCCTGTTGAATTTAGCTACCCATAAGCCGGTCTCGTCTTCCACAACGGCTTTAGGCCTGGCACCACCCATGGAGGTTCCTAGCAGCAGTAGCTCTTCTGTCTGTATTGCCTCGTGTCTGTATTTACCCAATGGTGCTGATTCACCGAGTTCAACTAGCTCATCTTGAATTAGTTTGTCGGCAAGCATTTGCAGAGTTTGTAGCGCAATCGTTTGATTGAATTTTTTTACTGGGGCTGGTGGCTGTTTGCCTAGTCCGAATCCGAGAGCGCCAGCTCGGTCGTCTGGTGAGTTCAATAGATAGTCAAGTTCACCAAGCTGCGAATTACCAGCGTGTCTTTCAATTAGACGTCGTCCCCAAAAATCGGGTCCGGCGTCGCGAATAGCACCAAATATGCCACCAAGGCGAGTTGTTTGATAAGTGTCTTTGCTGAGCTTGAGTTCGACGGGATCTATCTCTACAGCGTTAGTCTTCGATAGGTAGCTTGCTCCATAGACAAAGCGTCCAAGTGTGTTCCCTTGCCGATCTTCTGTCAATAGAATCCTTCCTGCGGTGACGCTATTAGTCTCCCCCGGAAGTGTTATGTAAACGAAGCATTCTGTTGCTTCTTCCTTAGAAGTCATTGTCGAGGCCTTTGCTCTTGCGCGCTCGGGTGCGCTGTCTTGTACTCTCAAGCATAAGGCCTTCGTTGTCGCTTGAAGGATCTCCGACTTCGTCAAGCTCAGAGAGTAGGTCATAGAGCCAGAGCAGGGCAGCGTAGACCACCATTCCAGTTGAGGGCTTGCCTTTCTCTGCATCCATTACCGCTCGTGGACCTGTGCCTATTCGTTCGGCAGCACTGGCGATTGTTATATTGCGGCGAATTCTAGCTGTGCGCAAGTTCTCACCCAGTCGCTTGAGTGATTGTTCGACTGGATATGGAGGGGCCTGTAGTAGTTTGTTTGTTCCGTTCATGTGCTATAAAAAGCATCCTAGGCTATTTAATGTGCTTTTAATAGCATATATGCTTTATGGCTTGTTGGCAAGCACACCTAGTCCAACCGCAAATTCTGGCGCACTTCCTCTGCTATGGCGGGCCCTTCGAGGCGGCGCATGTGCTCTAGGGTATCGTTGTGGCTGAGCAAATTGAGGCTGCCTTCCCAGCAGATGCGGTCATCGATGATGGCAATCTTCTGGTGAATCTTAGAGCGCTGCACCACAGTGACGCCAAGGCTTTGCAGTTGGCTTATCACAGCCTCTGCTTCTTGCACCATGTGGCGGGCATGATGCTCATCGACTGGTTTTGTGTATACCGTTAGTTTGATGCCTTGGGCTACCAGCTTGGCAAATTGGTCGGCAAAGTGAGAGTAGCGCTTCATGGTGAGAAACGGGCTAACAATCAAAGCCTGCTCTTTGCTCTCGTTTAGGTCGCTGCGAAAAGCGCTCCAGAAGTCTTTTTCGTTAAATACTGCTGATTTAGAGCCGCTCCTTAAAACCGGTCGTCTTGCTGCAATTATGGGAGTGCCTGAATCGTCCAGCGACCTTGCTGTGAAGCAGTCGTCTATTTGTTTGGCATTGAGAGTTAGAGCGTTGGCTGCTAGCTGATCAATAAATTGGCAAACAATACCGCCGCGATGATTGTCGACGAAATACTGCTTGTTCACCAGAAAGATGAAAACAGCTTTGGCTCTAGTTAAACCGACGTTGAGTAAAACTCGAGCGTCTGATTTTTCGCCAAGGCTGCTCATTTGTTCGCTGATAAAATCATCGAGCATAGATTTTCTGCTGCCCTTGCTGTCAACACAGTCAAAGATAATTGCTGATGACTCTGCTCCCTGAAAGCTGTGCACCGTGTTAACCAGGGCGCGTTCACCAAAGCCTGCTTCTTTGACGACCCGGGCTATTAGTTGGGCTTGGGGGCGGTAAGGTGTGGCCACTCCCAATGTTATTTCAGGATGCTCTTGTAAGAGACGTTTAGATAAATTGATAGCCAGTCCGGCTGAGTACAAGTTTACTCTGCTGCCGCTAGCTGGGATGATGCACCACTGATCGACCGCTGATGTGTCTACAATAATTATTCGACTGGTACCAAATACAGAGTCAGTCAGTCCTAGCTGTTTTGTGCTCTCGGCGTTTCTGAGGATGCCACCATAAAATAGTTTGCTCGATACAGCGGCGATTTCTGGGGCCATTCTATACTGGGTGTCAAGCAATGATACTAATTCACTATCATGTGCCTTGTCTACTGTGGCTATATCAAGTTCGTCAAATATGCTCTCTCTAAGCCATCTTTGAGCTGTTTTTGTCTTGGCTTTGGCGATGGGGGGAAGTTGGTTGAAATCACCAACCAGAGTGGCGGCGGCGCTGACTTTACCTAAGGCCCAGTATAAGTGCGGCATTGGCACCATACTCGCTTCGTCAACAATGATAATGTCGAAGGTTTGCTCTGCTAGCAGGTTGCTGAGAAATACTTTGCTGAGAGTGGTGCCGATTACTTTTGCTTCTGCGATTACTTTTACTGCACCATTGTCGACTATTCTTTCGATTTCTTTGATGCGGCTATAGAAGGCGTTTAGCTTTGGTTGATTGGTATCAATGTAGTGGCCAACATCGTTTGGCGTCAGCCCAGTGTAGTCCATGAGCTGCTCTAGCTCTTGGTGGGCCTGCTCTAGCTTCGCTTCGTTGGCGGCGGTAAGATCGTGTGCTTCTTTTAGCTTGCCGGCAATTTCATCGATGAAGCGCTGACGAGTGGAGATGAAAATATTGAGGTCGCGAATGTGTGTTTCTTGGGTTGAGGCATCGATGCCCCGTAGCGCTATACTTAAGTCTCTGTGCGCTTGTTGTAGTTGAGCTTGGGCGTGGTGCACGTCAGAGAGCGCTTGTTGCTGACGCTGATGCAATGATTCTATTTGCTCGGGGCGTTGTATTTCTCGTTCTAATCGTCTGGCAGTATCGGCTGCTTTGTGCAGGGCCTGCCAATGCTTCATGGCTTCCTCTAGAGGCCGGGCCTGACTGGCAAGGCGTTCGCTTTCCTCCAGCAAATGGGCATTGCTGGCTGCCACCACTTTGTCGAGTATGACCAGGGGGAATTGCTCGGCAAAGTTGGGATTTTTAGGTAATCCAAGACGAATTATTTTGCCCTGGGCATAGGCAGTAGCGCTCAGTTGCTCGGCGATTGCTGCCATGGCCGCATCTACAGCGGCATTGGCGTGAGAAACAAGTAGCACTCGCCTGCCAGCGTTCAAGTGCGCTTCTACTGCTCTTGCTATGGTGCGGGTTTTGCCTGTGCCGGGGGGCCCCCAGATTACTGCTAGAGAAGAGCTAAATGACTTGTTTATGGCCGATGCTTGTGAGGTGTTCGGGGCATTATCGGCTTGGTATGAATAACTTGGTAGAGTGCCTACTCTTACCAGTGCTTTGGCGCTGCCTGTGAATACTTCTTCGGCAAACTTAAATTGAGCCGGATTTTTTGATTTTGCTTCTTTGAATTTACTTACTAGCCGCGCCAGAATGGTGGAGCGGTTGCTCGTGAGCAAAGCTGATTGAACTTGCTCTCCCAAGCTCTCTGCCACCGATGGCGCTACGGCAATCTGCACTTTTAGGCCATCGCTGGCGACCAAGGTGCAGTCGAGGGTCACTCCACCTATTTCGATCAGGGCCGGGGCGTCATCTTCGCCCTTGAACAGGCGACTGGCGCTGAAAGTATAGATGTAATAATTGCCAATCTGGCTAGTCAACTGACCGTCGAATATTCTTGTGGCAGTTATCTTTTTTTTCTTAAGCTCCTCGATTTCATCCTGAAGGGCCGCAATGAATTCGTCTATGCGGTTGGGCGTCAAGATTAGTACCTATTTCGCTTCTATTGTTACTGCTTGTCTGAGTATGCCACATGGTTACTCTCCTCCAACAGGTTAGGGCAAAATTAACAAAAGAGAAGTTCATTTTGCTGAACTTCTCTTCTGCACTTTATTTTGGCTGACCTTGTCTCAGGCACAACTGTCTTTGGGGTCGTCGTCACGCCATTGGCAAGGCCCAGATTCTCGCCGGTTGGCGAAGAGTTGTTCTAGTGTCTTGCGTGCTCGACAAGCCACATATGGGTTTTCGTCATGGTTGAGAATTTTCAGTACGCCGATAGGAACAGTAGCATCTTCGGCGATACCATGACGCACCGTTGGGTCTGGGTCGTAGGCCAGCATGTAGGTGATATCGACTGGCGTTGATGGGTTTGTCGCCGCAGCCAGTCTCACCTCTGCATTGCCGTCATGGGCGAGCATTTCTAACACTTCTTTTGGCGTGCTCGTATTTTCGGCAACGCGAATTCTAATTCGGGCATTGATGTTGCGAGCAAGCTTTGCTAACTCGCGTGGTTCGGTCGCTGGATTGCTTGCTTTGAGATATTTTTCAATTTTATAAACAGTGTTCATTTAAACCACCTCCGCTCCTAAATGGGATGATTTTCTGATGTGTAATACGAAGATTTTGAGCACGTTATTAATTCAACTGAATTAAAGATCAACTCCTTTAAATCTGATGAATAGCGAATATGCGAGGACAAGCTGAAAATTTTTCGTTTCAGTTTCCAATTTTTTTTATAGCAAAAAACCGAAAACCTGACAAGTATTTTTAATCTTTCGCCTTGGTGACAATAACGAAGCTTTTGACTTTGTTGTCTCTATTAAATGAAATGACAATGTTGTCGAACACTTTGGTCTTCGCGCTATCGTCAGTAATTAAATACATCAGCTCTTCTTGCTTCTCACTGAAAGTGCCTTTGCCAAGTGCTTTTTCAACATCGGCCCTGGTCATTCCCAGTAAATTCGGAGCTGTCTTGGCGATAGTTGACCAGCGCTCAGCCGTGGTCTTGCCGGCAACAAAATTAGCCCAGCTTTTGTCACCAGCGGTTTTTGAATCTTTCGCCGCAGCTCCGTGAGTCAGTGAACAGTTAATTGAAACTACGGCAATGGTAGCAAGAGCAAAAATATAGTTTTTCATATGACCTACATAAGTTTTAAGAGTGAATTT
>Ga0075444_10000540_pt1 | contig 22435 bp, 31 predicted proteins | sample CoawatmetaG01DNA_FD_76836 | JGI IMG/M metagenome (GOLD analysis project Ga0075444, IMG submission 76836) | Marine microbial communities from the West Antarctic Peninsula - Coastal water metaG017-DNA | ecosystem: Environmental > Aquatic > Marine > Coastal | place: Atlantic Ocean: West Antarctic... | reverse complement strand
TTTATCACTTCACGAATGTGAAATGTACGAAAACTTATTAGAACGTACATGTAAGGAAGATTTATCCGAACGTGAAAATTACCTAATTCAAAGCCTAGTTAACAAGAATATTGTTAAAAAGATAGTGGAGAATAACAAAGTATATTTTGAACGAATGAAAGGGAGCCTATAATGCCAACAGAAGAAGTAAAAGGAATGATGGATATCATTGCTAAACTAAATGAATCAGCGAATACAGAGCCAACAGCGGCTCAGAAATTAAAAAACGAAAAAAACAAACCTACTGTTAATAAATTAGCAGTTGGTAAAAATGCCAATGGTATGTTAAAAATTTTGCAGAAACTTGATGAAGCTACAACTAAAGTTACTAAAGAAATAATCCAAGAGTCACACAATGACATTGAATTATCTGTATTAAACAGAAAAGGTAACTCTGTAAAAGTTGATACCTTTGAAATTGTTTTAGACAAACAAGAAATTTTTCCTGGTATGAAGAAGACGTTTTATAATATTAAAGAAGGTGATAAAATAATCTTTAAACAACTATCTTTGTTCGAAACAGCAATGGGTGTTGTAAAAGGTTTGTTATTTGAGAATGATAGCAAAATTAGTAGATTAATAGAACTAGACAGTAGGTATTTAAGTGCATTAACAGAAGCAGCACTACATAAAGTAAAATGTAGAACGCTTACAGAAGGTTATAAACTTGATATAGCTATGGCAAAACAAGGTTCTGCTATTTCTAAGATGAAAAGTATAAAAAATCAAATCAAAAGTAGCCTTTAAGCATAAATACAATATATAACAAAACTCTAGTGGGGTAATAATATGGAATTAAAACAATTAAAAGTAAAAAATCTAAACAAATTAGATTCAACGCTTAAAGAAGTATTTGGTATGGCATTTGACTTTGGGGCTGGCAATGCCAAGCTATCTAAAGTTAAAGTAGTCACTGAAAACAAACTAAAATCACTACGTGAAAGTGGTGTAGAAGTAAATAATAAACAATATCAGAAGTTATTGTTAATTCTGGAAGGTATAAACACAGCTATGGAAAATAATCCAATATTGGAAAATGAACTAGACCAAGCGGAAGTCCTTTTAGCAGCGAAAAATATGGCAGACGATCTACAAAAAATGGCTGAAAATTTAGCCAGTATGCAAGTAGAAGAACTAATGAGCATTACTAACGCAATGAAAGAAGAAGTTGGTACAGCAGAAGCAGATGCGTTTAACACATCAGCAGAAGCGGCAATTGGCTCGGCTCTTGAAGCAGTAAAATCAGCAAACGCACAAGTAAGCGATGCGGTTTTAGTAGCACAAGGACAGGCACCTGAGTCAGACATGGGAATGGATGACACAATGGAGCCTGCATTAGATGACATGGGTGATATTCAAATCGAACCAGAAATGGATGATTTTGAAGGCGCCGACGCTGCAAGTGCAGAAACAGACGAAGAAGGCAGAGAGATGAAAGAAGACTCATATCTCCAAGCACTAAGTATGGTAAAAGAAGCACAGGCTAACGGTAAAGTTAATAAAGAAATTTTAAAACAAGCATTTGCGGTACTAAAGAAGTAGCGGCATGAGATACGCTGATCTTTTTGAGATATCAGTAGTAGATTCTAAAGTTATTGATCTACTATCTATATTAAGTAGTGAGGGTGTTGAAAGCATACCACTTGACGCATTAGTTAAAGAGCTAATGTCAATGGGTGTAGATGTTGACGACGAATCTCTGTTTGATGAGATTACCAGTCTTAGTATTGTTAATAATATTAAAGACGGTATAGTATATTTTAACACATCAAGTTTAGGTGCTCATAATATGAATAAAATAGATCCAGAAAAAAATAAGAAAAAAGTTAAATCAATGGCTAAGAAGCAAATGAAAAAAGAGTTAAACAAATGAGTATAGGATTAAACGCGGCTCAGGCAAGATCAAAAGCATCACAAGATATGATTGTGTATAAAGAAACACAAATAATCATGGAAAAAGTGATTACTGAAAGTGCCTTAGGAAAATTTGAAGGATTTGTAGATGATGGCACTACAATGACAATATCTACACCTAGTGTACAAAAAATTGGCACAGTTAATGCACCCACTATTAACGTAGGCGATACTTTTATTATTGATAGCCAAACAGTAACACTTGGAACATCAGGAACTTCACTTAATGCCATTATTGCAGATATTAATGATGCTAATATATCAGGTATAACAGCATCAAAAGACGCAGGATATTTAGTTTTAACAATTGAAGATGCTGCAGGCGCAACATGGTCATATGAAATTGGCGCCGGAACAGCAAATACTTCACTTGGATTTGTCGCAGGAGTATACACACTACCAAATCCAACTAGTGTAAATTATTTTACAGTATGGCAAGGCACATCAACAGACCGTGCTATTCAAAACCAAATGGAACAAGTAATCAAGCATTTTACAAACTTGGGCTATAAAATTGAAAGACTAACAAACACGTCTACTAATAGAACGTTTAAATGGTACATTTATTGGTAGTATGGCAGACCTAATTGTAAAACACAAACATCTCATTATAAGAGCAGAAACTGGAAAGACACCCACTGATCCTAAGTGGTTGCATTCATGGTTAGTAAATTTAGTGAGTGAAATCAAAATGGACATATGTCAAGGTCCTATCACCGCATACGTTGATGTACCAGGAAACAAAGGACTAACTGGTGTAGTAATCATTGAAACTTCACACATTGCAGTTCACATATGGGATGAAGTTAATCCAGGATTATTACAAATGGATGTTTACTCATGTGCTGACTTTGATCCACAACAAATATTTGATAAAATCAACGAAGCATTTGAACCTGTAAAATTAGAATACAAATTTTTAGACAGAGAAAAAAGTCTAACTACAATAGAATCAAAAAATAAACAATAGGATTAAGAAATTATGCGAGTAGCATTTATCGGCGACAGCTTTTCTGCGTACGAACAAACAGGACAGCAACAGAATTCATGGACCTGGTTATTAGCACGACACTTCCCTCAACATCAATATTATAATTATTCCTGCGGCGGCAGAGGCTATGATCATTATCAATTAGCTTTGCTTGATGCAAAAATAAATAATATTGATGTTGTACTGACTAATAGAACATTTAACGGACGAGCACTACTTCATATAGGTGATGGAAATTTTAAGTGGGAAGAAGATTATACTGAGCATTTTAATTATATAAATAAATTTCATCAAAAGCATTATTGGGCAAGTGCTCATAATCCAGAAGAAGTAAATGTTCCATCTGGAGTTGGTGCAGATGAATACAATGCTCAATGGCCGGAAAGTGTTTTAAAATCATTTTCAGCAACTTTAAGAGAAAAATGTGTATCTACAGAGGTTCAAACCTATAATCAACTTTGGTATGAGAATATGGATAAATTTTATAATTTTAAACATATTTTAAAGTTTGATTTAATGCATGATCCAAACGACAGAGGCGAAGATAAACAGATAGGAGCATTCTACGAGCTTCAAGACGCATTTGGAATAAATCATAAACAACAATATCAGATTTATCAGGCGCGGCATGGGAATAAACCTGTAGCAACACAAATTAAGCAAGATTTTATGAAACCTCTATTACAAGAAGCAGGGTTAACAATCTCTTTAGATGACGACCATTGGTCTCCAAAGGCAAATAAATGGGTATTTGAGAATTATATTTTGCCTAAAGTCGTTGACATATTGTCTTAATAGTAGTATACTTTATATATGCCAAACATAATTCAAAAGTACGATTACAAAGAACTTAAACGTGAAACACAAGCCGACGGCAAACGTATGTATGAGAATCCTTGGGGCGATCCTGTTCCAAGTGTAACCACAATTTTAAGTGCAACCCAACCAGCAGAAAAACGTGCCGGACTTGCCGCTTGGCGAAAACGTGTAGGTAAAGAAGAAGCACAACGCATTACAACTACTGCCGCAAATCGTGGAACAGTAATGCACAATATACTTGAACATTGGGCATTAGGCGAATACGAAACTTATAATCCGGGTAACAATATAGTACATAGACAAGCAAAGGCAATGGCACAAGTAGTAGTTGAAAATATTGAAAATGATATTGATGAAATATGGGGCACAGAAGTTATGTTATGTGCGGCAAATCTATATGCAGGCACAACAGATTTAGTTGGTATGTATAAAGGTAAGCAAACTATTATGGATTTCAAGCAGACAAATAAACCAAAGAAACGTGAATGGATTGATGATTATTTCTTACAAGGAGCCGCATACGCTCTAGCACATAATGAGATGTTTGAAACTAAAATTGAAAACATTGCTATATTCATGTGCAGTGGAGATTGCCAATGGCAACTGTTTGAATCAGATCCAAATGACTTTGGTAAGTGGGAAATGCAATGGGCTCAGAGGCTAGAAAAATTCTATAGACTATAAGACATAATGCACGGTCACTGATATATATTATATAGGCAGTTATCATAAATACATTATAATAAGGAAAAAGATATGGCAACACATCAAGGCACAATTCCAGCTATGCTCTTCCAAGCATCCGGTCCATCAGTATTAGTTGTTGCACCAATATCATCTAACAATAAGATTCTAGTACCACTAACACAAACACATTTACATATATTCAAAAGTCATTTAAGTAGTTAAATGAAAGATACATGGCAATTACCGCTGAAATCTAGGCTTCAAAGATGGCGGTGTTTAAGAAAAGAAATAGTAGAAATCACTAAAATAGAGAAACAACTTCGAGTTGTTATTGATTTTTGGAAAACTACTCCGTTAGGGACAACGGCAATAGACCCATATACTCCAAGCACCTGGCCTAGTCCTTGGGAAATGTTAGACATGAATAATTACGACGAAAATGTTGTAGGATTATGTATAGCATATACATTATATTACAGTGATATTCCTTGTAGAATATTACATGTGCAAAATGTGGAAAATAATGAAATAAAACTAATAGTTTTGGTTGACGATATTCACATTCTAAACTATAATTATGATACAGTAGATACGAAAGAAGTGATGAAAGAATTCAATGTGCTAAATGATACAAACGTCAGTACCTTGGTAAAATAGTTTTTAACTATAAACAAAAGAAATTGGATAATAAATGAGCAAAGACATAACAATTGTAAAACGTGATGGGTCACGTGAAGAATTAGATTTAGAAAAAATGCATAATGTAGTTTTTTATGCGTGTGAAGGTGTTACTGGAGTAAGTGCAAGTCAAGTAGAATTAAAGAGTCATATACAATTTTATAATGGCATAGAAACACAGAATATTCAAGAAACACTAATTAAAGCAGCAGCTGATCTTATTACTGAAGAAACTCCAAACTATCAATGGGTTGCAGGTAGATTAATTAACTATCATTTAAGAAAGATAGTTTATCAATCTTTTGAACCACCACATCTTAAAGACATTGCTAAAAAAAATGTAGAATTAGGTTATTACGATAAAAGTTTTTTCTCCGTTTATACTACCGAAGAAATCGACGCATTAAACAATTACATTAAACACGATAGAGATGAAAATATTACATATGTAGGTATGGAACAATTTCGTGGAAAGTACTTAGCACAAAATCGTATTACAGGTGAGATACTAGAAACACCACAAGTAGCATACATGATGATAGCAGCAACATTGTTTTCTGCGTATCCACAAGAAACACGTATGAAATACGTAAAAGAATATTATGACGCCATTAGTAATTTTGATATTAGTTTACCTACTCCTATTATGGCTGGATTACGCACACCACAAAGACAATTTAGTAGTTGCGTATTAATTGAAACCAATGATAGCCTTGATAGTATTAATGCTACAAGTAGTGCTATTGTTAAATATGTTTCTCAAAAAGCAGGTATTGGTATAGGCGCAGGCAGTATTCGTGCTATCGGTTCACCAATTAGAAACGGTGATACTAGTCATACTGGTGTTATTCCATTTTATAAACTATTCCAAAGCTCAGTTAAATCTTGTTCTCAAGGCGGAGTAAGAGGCGGAGCTGCAACATTATATTATCCTGTTTGGCATTATGAAGTTGAAGACTTACTTGTATTAAAGAACAATAAAGGTACAGAAGACAATCGTGTTAGGCATATGGACTACGGAGTACAGTTTAATAAACTTATGTACGAGCGGTTATTATCAGGAGGAAACATAACATTATTTTCACCAAATGACGTTCCGGGCTTATATGAATCCTTTTTTGATGATCAGGACAAATTTAAACAATTATATGAAGAAGCAGAAAAAAATGTAAAAAGACAAAAAGTTATTCCTGCCGCAGAGTTGTTTGGTATGTTTATGGAAGAACGTAAAAATACAGGACGCATATACTTAATGAATGTTGATCATGCTAATACACATGGAGCATTTAAACCAGACGTAGCACCTATTAAACAGAGTAACTTATGCTGTGAAATTAACCTACCTACAAAGCCATTATCTTTTTTCAATGATAGAGATGGCGAAATTAGTTTATGTACGCTAAGTGCTATTAATTGGGGCAACATTAAAACACCAAAAGATTTTGAACGTGTATGTAGATTAGCAGTTCGTGGGTTAGATGAATTATTAGATTATCAAAATTATCCTGTAGTTTCAGCAGAACTTAGCACAATGAAACGCCGTCCGTTGGGCATCGGTATTATTAATTTTGCATTTTGGTTAGCAAAAAATGATTTAAACTACCAAGACATTAATGCAAAAGGTTTAGCATTAGTTGACGAATGGGCAGAAGCATGGAGTTATTATTTAATTAAAGCAAGTGCCGATTTAGCAATTGATAAAGGTAATATTGATGGGGTGTACGAAACAAAATATGGCGACGGCATTACTCCTAATCAAACATACAAAAAAGAACTAGATGAATTAGTGCCACACAAAGAAAGAATGCCTTGGAAAAGTTTACGTAAGCAACTTAAGAAAACAGGAATTAGAAACTCAACACTAATGGCACTTATGCCAGCAGAAACATCAGCACAAATTAGTAACAGCACAAACGGTATTGAACCGCCACGTGCATTTGTTAGTGTAAAGCAAAGTAAACACGGAATACTAAAGCAAGTAGTTCCAGGTTATCCACGCTTAAAGAACAAATATGACCTACTGTGGGACCAACGTAGTCCTGAAGGTTATTTAAAGATTATGGCAGTACTACAAAAATACATTGATCAAGGCATTAGTGTTAATACAAGTTACAACCCAGAATTTTACGAAGAAGAAAAGATTCCATTAAGTATAATGCTACAACACCTTGTAATGTTTTACAAGTATGGTGGTAAGCAATTGTATTATTTTAATACACACGATGGGCAAGGCGAAATAGACTTTGATAAGCAAAGTGAAGAAGAACTATTAGGAAGAGATAGTTTTGGATCAGATGAAGAATTTGACGACTACTGTGAAAGTTGCGTAATTTAAGGAAATACATGAATGACAATTTTAAACGTAAAAAATGAGAAATACCATACAGAAGCAAATGCATTTCTTGATGGAAAGTTAGGTTTTCAACGATACGACACTTTAAAATATAAACAATTTGATAAATTAACAGAAAAACAACTTGGTTTCTTTTGGTTGCCACAAGAAATTGATTGCAATAAAGACAACAGTGATTTTAAAGATCTGACAGATCATGAACAGCATATATTTACAGCTAATCTTAAAAGACAAATTCTTTTAGATAGTGTACAAGGCAGAGCACCAGTTGAAGCATTTGGTCCTATTATAAGTTTACCAGAACTAGAAAATTGGATTATGACTTGGACATTTAGTGAAACAATTCATTCACGTAGTTACACACATATTATTCGTAACATTTATGCTAACCCAAGTATTGTATTTGATGAATTAGCAGATAGCAAAGAAATTACAGAATGTGGAGATTCAATTAGTAAGTATTACGATGAACTTATTACATACTCACAATATTATCAATTACTAGGCGAAGGAACACATACTGTTAATGGAAAGAAAATAGAAATTAGTAAGTATGAATTAAAGAAACTTATTTGGTTAACATTGAATAGTGTTAATATTTTAGAAGGAATTCGCTTCTATGTAAGTTTCGCATGTTCTTGGGCATTTGCAGAACTTAAGAAGATGGAAGGAAATGCAAAGATTATTAAATTTATTGCACGTGACGAAAACGTACACCTGGCAAGCACACAATATTTACTTTCAAAAGTATTAAGACAAGAAGATAAAGATTTTGCAAAGATTTCAGAAGAATGCAAAAATGAAGTCACTCAAATGTTTGTAGATGCAGTTGAACAAGAAAAAGCATGGGCTGATTATCTATTTAAAGATGGCTCAATGATTGGACTAAATGCACAATTACTAAGTGATTATATTGAATGGATTTGTTGTAAGCGTATGATCGCATTAGGTATGAAATGTCCATACACTACTTCACAAGCAAACCCATTACCATGGACACAAAAATGGATTAGTGGCAAAGAAGTACAAGTAGCACCACAGGAAACAGAGATTAGTTCTTATGTTATCGGCGGTGTTAAAAAAGACGTATCAGAAGATACATTTTCAGGATTAAGTTTATGATTATAATTTACGGAAAAACACAATGTGGTTATTGTGATGCTGCAAAAAACTTATGCGAAACTCGTGGATATGATTACGAGTACAAGCAGTTAGACAAAGATTTCACAAGAGAAGTTATTATGGAAGAATTTCCAGGAGCAAGAACATTCCCACAAATTATCGTAAGTGGTAATAAAATTGGTGGGTATGATGAATTACTAAAGTACATTGAAGAAACAAATTACAATAAGGATAATATATGTTAATACAAGAACAATATAAAGTAGGTGATGTAATAAGCATTAAACTTTCTTCAGGTGAAGAAATGATTGCACGTTTTGAAGAAGAAAACGACAGAGATGTTATTGTTGCAAAGCCTTATATTTTAATAGCGGCACAAAACGGAATGGCATTAGCGCCATATATGTTTACAGTAGCACCGGAGACTAAAATTAGACTAAAGATAAATAATGTTATATGCATAGTTAAATCTGCAAAGGATGCCAGCAATATGTATATTAAACAAAGTACAGGAATAGCAATAGCAAGTGCCACAAGTTCATAGACATGGAGACTCGCGTAAATGTGGAGCAAGTACAAATGCAATCGCATATAAAAACGTATTTGTCAATTCACAACCAATCAGCGTAGATGGTGATCCAAATAGTCACGGCGGCGGAAACTTAGCAGCTCAATGCAGAAATGTATTTGTAGGTGGTAAGTTAGTAGTGTTGAATGGTAACTCAGCAGGCGCTGATTCTTTGTGCGGTGTTATCGGACACATTGGCCACGGGCATTGTGGACCAAACGCTACCTCAGGTAGCCCTAACGTTGATATAGGTCAATAATATGAGTGATTTTGTAGGCCCATTAAAAGATGCAAGTGACTATCTTAACTCAACTAAGATAGATTTACCTACAGGTAAGTTTGACATAGACCCTAAAACAGGTACTGTAACAGCTCAAACACAGTCATACAGCTTAAAAGAAATTATATGTAGCCTATTAGCTGGCAATGGCATAAAACTACCAAATTTACAAATATGCTTAAAAATAAACTTAGGTAGATTAATACCTGAGATTCCTGCAGGTTTAGAAGATTTAAAAGAAGCATTAGAAGAAGCCGAAAAAGCACTAGACGATTTTATCGCACACACTGATATAGATAATGCAATAGGCAGACTAAATGCCGCAGTGGCAGAATTTGCCGCAATTGCAAATATGATTAATTTCTGTGGAACACCTGTAATACCACGTGCTATTCCAAATGTATTAAAAGATTCAATGGGTAGTTTCTTAGGTGCAGGTAAAGATATACTTGATACACTTGGAACTATAGCAGACAGTGATATAGGTGGATGTATTGGAACAGATGGAAATTTTACACCTAACTTATTTACAGGTGGATTATTACAAAAACTAGGCAATAATATTAGTAATTTACTTGGAATGCCGACGGCATTAAAAACAAGTATTATCAATGACTTAAACGCATTTAAAAATGATATGAAAAACCTTATAGAGTTTGAAAATAACTTTAAAGGAACAAGTTCAAGTGGTGGTAGTATGTTTACACCAAGCACAAGAGTACACACTGGAGTAGGTGTTGCAATTCCAGAGGATATGACATTAGCAAAAAGTCAACAATACGCAAGTAACTTACAATCTTTGTATAATAGTTTAAAAGGATATCCAGTTGATGCTCAAGGGCGTAACATTTTTTGGTACTTATTAGAACCAGAGCTTTTAGCAAAATTAGAAAACGATGGCGACACATCAGTATTATTAGCCAATAAAGAACCAGTGTATGATCATTGTGGAAGAGTAATAAATTGGACTACAACTACATTACAAGAAGTACAACAAACAAGTGTAGGAGATCCTACCCAACCTATAGCACAGCCAGGTGTAACTGGATTATCAGAAAGTGGTATAGTAGTAACTAGCCCTCCAGCAACTACAACAAATTTAGGTAGTGGCGGCACATCAACTGCATCATCTGGTAGTGTTGATCTAAGTAGTTATTCTACTACAGCACAAATGTTGGCAGCAGATGCAGCCATAACATCAGCATTTACATCAGCAGATGCTACAGCAACAACAGACCGTGCGTTAATTCGTACAGAATTTGCGGCAGCAGATACAATACTTCAAACAAATATTGATGCAAATTCAACTTTAATTACAGCTAATACATCAGCAATAGCAACTAATACAGCTGATATTACAGCAATGCAACCTTATGCTAATGCTAATCCAACATTTACAAGTCTAACAACAACAAACTTTACAGTAAACGGATCTGGAAATATAGTATTTTCAGCAGTTGACTTAGAACTTGATGTTACTAATAGAGTAAAAGTAACAGGTGGTCCTTTTAGATTAGCAAGAATGACTACAGCTGAAAGAAATGCTATATCGTCGTCAATTGGTGGTGATATGATTTTTAACACAACTACATCTAAGTTCCAAGGCTATGATGGAACTACTTGGGCTGATTTGAACTAATGAAACAAGTGTTAGTAACATTAAACAAAAATGTTGATTACGAAGAGTTTTGGAATCAAATGGAACATAATACCAATGATGAAGAATGTGAATGTGTACCTAATCGAGTTGTAGACTGTTCTAATAGAAAACCTTTAAGTAACAGAACAACTGAATATGATTTAACAGATGAAGAAATTGAACATTTAAAAACTGACACAAGAGTAATGGGAGTTGATGTTTTACCACCAGACGATGCAAAGCAATTACTAGCAACACAAACAGGTACGTTTGCAAGAAGCAGTGCTATTAATTCATCACACATTAATTGGGCATTAAGAAGATGTACAGAATTAGTCATTGAGTCTACTCCTGGCAGTACTTACGATTATAATTTAGATGGCACTGGTGTTGATGTTGTAATTCAAGATAATGGCACAATGCACGGCCACCCAGATTTTGAAGACGCTGATGGAAACACTAGATATGTAGAACACGATTGGTACGCAGTTACCGGACAAAGTGGAAGTATGCCCAGTGGACATTACGGTGATGTAGGTTCTCATGGAACACACGTAGCAAGTACAGTAGCAGGTAAACTTTATGGTTGGGCCAAAAATGCAACAATATATAGTATACGTTTTGATTCAGTTGCTACTGGAGATGAATTTGATTTAATTAGACTTTGGCATCAACAGAAACCTGTTGATCCGAGAACTGGATTCAAAAGACCAACAATTGTAAATGCAAGTTGGGGTTATAGATGGTTTTATCCACATTCCCCGAACCAAGGCGGATCAGTAACTGAAGTAAATTATAGAGGAACAAATACAGGTACCTCATTAAGTACAAATTATGGAAATAAAAATAGCACACATAATATATATGGTGTAACAGCAGTTGATGCCGCTTGTGAAGATTTAACAGATGCCGGCGTCATATATGTTAAAGCCGCTGGCAACTATTATCACAAACAAGATGTATTAGGTGGTCCAGATTATGATAATTATTATACTTGTGATCAATCATGGGCTGGAATAGTATCTGCAGGTAATTCAATTTACTATCATAGACCAGGTAGTCCACATAGTGACGATACAATTGTTGTTGGAAATGTGTATTCAACACCAAATAGTACTACTGAAGAACGATTGTCAAATTCAAGTGAAAAAGGCCCAAGATGCGATGTGTTTGCTCCTGGCAGTCATATTACAGCCGCAACAAATTCAGTAGGATATTCTACTAATTCTACATATCCTGGAAACTCTAGTTACAAAATTGCTAAAATAAGTGGAACAAGTATGGCAAGTCCACAAGTTTGTGGAATACTTGCTTTGTTTTTACAAGTAAATCCACATGCAACGGCAGAAGATTGTAAGAAGTTTTTAACAGATAATTCACAAGCAGTAATGGACTTAGGCACTGGTACAGGAACAGATTATTCTGATAATACTAGCACACAGGGTGGTCCAGACAGGTTTTTATACTTTCCGTGGAATTCATCAAATATGTTAACAGTTTCCTGATAAATTCGTGCTATACACCCCTTTTAACAGTGGTAATGTACTTTCTGCATCATAAACCCCATAAAACAAGACATTTCGGTTGACAAAAGACAATCTTACTAGTATAGTATTATTAGTAAGAGTAAAATCTTATGTAAGCACTTAAATTAAACAACTTAAATATGGTATAAAATGAAATGAGAGCAACAGAATATAAAGATGGCATAAAACGAATTAAGGCAAAAATTGAAGTTCCAATGAGTGAACTCGATGTAGGAAACTACGTACTTTCTGCTCTTACACATAACGTCGTTAATTTAACGCAGATACAAAAACTTAATAAACGCGAATTGTTACAATTAGCGAAAAATGAAGTAAAAGAACATGGAATAAAATCTATTTCTATTGAATCTGTTGATAATGATACTAAAGTTATTGTAAGAAATTATATAAAGCAGATGTTTCCGGAATTGCAATAATGGGGCACGACTATTACGATAAAGACGAAGTCTTTAAGTCGTATATGAAAGATATGGCCAATGATTGGTCAGATGACGACTTAATTGAAGAAACGGTAGAAGAAACTGTTTTAGGACCTGATGTACGTATGGCTGTAGAGAGAGCACACCAGTCAGTACAAGCATCATAAATAAAAGAGTATAATAATAATTATGCCGGTATAGCTCAGTTGGTAGAGCATCTGATTTGTAATCAGGAGGTCGAGTGTTCAAATCATTCTGCCGGCACCACGTTATGTGGGGGATTAGCTCAGATGGGAGAGCGCCTGGTTTGCATCCAGGAGGTCGTCAGTTCGATCCTGATATCCTCCACCATTTTTAGGAAAACTCATGGACATATCAATATATCAAAATAATACAGGAAGTGCACCAGCTATACATTGGTGGCTTTCACAAGACCTTAATATCGGACCTGAGTTATATGAGTTTGATACAGGTTATTGTAGACCTAGCGGAAACCATGTAGGTGCTATTGTTATTGAAAACGAAGAGTCTAAATATAGCAAAATGCATACACAATCATTAGCATTATTAGATCAACAAGAGCCAAGCATTATTGATGTAATGGCTCCATTTAATGATGTAAAAAGTGAATTTGATTTTTTCCTTTGGAGTAATTATACTAGTAATTTAGCAAATCCAGATAATATTATTAAAGCAGATAAAACAATTATTGTTGATAATAGTGTAGAAGAACAGTTATTTTTTTACATTAGTCAATATGCATTTGCATGGTTAGGATCTGTTAATGATATAGAAGAACAAACAACAGCATGGTCAAACGAACATAATAATGAAAAATGGAAAGAAGTATGGTATGAAAAATATCATAATGATTTTTTACAAGCATTTAAAGATAAAAAACTAAAATACATGTGGCAACTAAATTTTGCCCATCATGACTTAATGGATCAATTAGCAAAAGGTAAAGATGACATAACATTAATTGATGCCAATAATCACGAAAGACTATTTGAAGTTAAAAAGCAAGAAGAAGATTTTACAGATACATTGTTTGCATACGCAAATTCAGAAACAGATCATATCATAGTTAGTGACAACTGGTTTGATAACTACGAAGATATACTTGACTACACAAGAATACTTAGTTCATTTAGATTAAAAAAATACGTACTAGATTATACTAGATTATATAAACGTAAAAAGCAATTATATCAAAGCACTTTCTCAAAATACTTATAAATACACTGATCCTTGGTAGCTCAGTTGGTAGAGCAACGGACTGTTAATCCGTTTGTCGTTGGTTCGAGCCCAACCCAAGGAGCCACTTTTATAAGATAAATACTAAAAAGGAATTAACGTATGAAAAAACTAATAACAATATTATTGTGTGCATTAATTACACTTCCGGCATTTGCTAAAGATGTAGAAATGGTAATTTATGATTTTGAAATAACAAGAGTCATAGATGGAGATACTGTAGCATTTAAGGCAGATTTTTTACCTGATCCTCTTAAAAAAGAATTAAGCATACGTGTATACGGCGTTGATACTCCAGAAAAAAGTTGGAGAGCTGAATGTGATCAAGAAGCACTATGGGGTGAAGAAGCCTCGCAGTTTACTAAAGATAAGTTAAATTCAGCAACAACAATACAAGTAGCCATTTATAAATGGGACAAATACGGTGGGCGAGTACTAGGCGATATTATTATTGATGGTAAAAGTTTACGATATATGCTCATTGAAAATGGATTCGCCAGAGAATATTACGGTGATGCTAAAGAATCCTGGTGTGAGTAGTTGACAAATCGCAAAAATCATTTATAATACACTAACATGCACCCTTCGTCTATCGGTTAGGACCGTGGCTTTTCATGCCATTAAGAGGAGTTCGATTCTCCTAGGGTGTACCAATTTAAAGGAAGTTTATGAATATAACAGGCAATAACGTAGATTGTTATTTGGTTACACATTGTCAAGGCTACTATGGTAATATGTTCATGTGGCTTTTTAACTTACATAATGGATTCCTCGATGCACCTTTAAGAGCTAGAAAAACTATAGCAGACGATACTAAAGAATATCGTGTAACAGATACTAATAGACAACATTTTCATCTTCGACCAGATGATTATCATAAATGGTATTTGAATGAAACGACATGGGACGAACATATAGAGTTTATATTAAATGAACAAAATACTGTACATTGGCGCCCTACAAAACATTTTGAGAAATTAATTGTTAAACCAGAAACACATGCTCCACAAAAATTATTAAAACAAAAAAACTTATTAAGTATTAAACCAAAACTAATTTTTAATTTAACTGTTGATAAAGACAATACAAAATTCTTAGAAAAATTAGAGAATCGTGTTAAAATGTTAACAACAAATGAAGTACCAGAGCGTTATATTCAAGTACAACATGCAGTAGCCACTCAGGCTATAGAAGAAATAAAAAAGTATCATACTGTAGTAAATATTGATATAGATAAGTTATTGTTTGAATACAGCGATACAGAGTATACAAAAGTGTTAAAGCATTTAGATGCAGAACCAATATTATTTTGGAAACAAAAACTAAAATATGCGAAGGAATTAATAGATGAGTAATGTAGAATGTCACTTGCTTATGCATACAGCGTGTATGAACGGTAACTTTTTGTTATGGTTCATGTCACAACATAACGGATTTTTGCATTCCGACATATTCCCTCGAAACACACTAATTGATAAGTTCTGGGGAGATAAGTCGGACAATCCATTACATTTTGCAATAGAAGATCATAATTTATGGAAAGGTGCAGTGGCCAAGTCAGCAAATACAGATCATGCTAATGAGGTAAAGCACAGTTGGGGAGAACATATAAACATATATATGTCTGAACAATCTGCTCCTAAACTAGCAGTAAAACCAAACCTTGTACACAATATAAAACACGCTATAAAGGAAGATATTATAGATCAGTTAATGGAAACAGTTACACCAGTATGTTTGTATTTGCCTGATGTAAAAGAAGAAGAACACTTTCAGAAAATTTTAAAAAGAGCTAATCTACTCAGACCTTATGGACTTGATAGGAATAAGCATCTATTAAAAAACAACTTAAAAGGGCAACGAGATAATATAGAAATATTAAAAGCATATTGTCCTGTATTAGAGATAGATATTGGTAAATTATTATTCGATTATGATGAAAATGAATATGAAAAGCTAGTGATAATGCTCGGGTCAAATAAACTAAATAATTGGAAAGAGCTAATCAAAACACATATTGATTTGATATACATAAGAGAATAAAATGGCAGAACACAAAGAAACAGTACTAGCAGTTACACATTACACCGATACATTATTTCATATTACAACAACACGTCAATCTAATGTACGTTTTAGAGATGGCGAGTTTATGATGATTGGATTAGATCATTGGTCAGAAAAACTACAAAAGAATAAACCTATAATGAGAGCTTATTCAGTAGCAAGTCCAAACCATCAAGACACACTAGAATTTTATAGTATTAAAGTACAAGACGGACCACTAACAAGTAAGCTACAGCACGTTAAAGTTGGTGACGAGATACTAGTTAATCCGAAGGCTGTAGGCACCCTAGTACACTCAAATTTGCGACCTGGACGCAATCTGTACCTAATAGCTACAGGAACAGGAATCGCCCCTTTTATGAGTATTATACGCGGCGTAGACACGTATCAACACTATGATAGTGTCATTGTAGTATGGGGTACTAGAATTGAAAAAGAACTTGCATTTAAAGACTTAATTAAAGAGTTAAATTATGACGAAGTATACAGAGAAGTAACAGAAGGAAACCTTAAAACATACTTTACATGTACACGTGAAGATTATGAAAATACTGGTCGTGTAACAACAGCAATGTATAATGGTGATGTACAAAGAAAATTAGGACTAGCAGAATTATCACCAATGGTTGATAGAGTAATGATATGTGGTGGAATGCCAATGAATTTAGAATTAAAAGAGTGGTTAGAAGCTCAAGGATTTAAAGAAGGTAATAATAAAACTCCAGGGGATTATGTGCTAGAGAAAGCATTTGTAGAATGAGAACAGTAGAACAAAAGAAATTAATAACTGACAGGTACGAAAGTGCAACATTGCACAAAGATGTAATACATAAAGGATTTATTGATTATTTACTTAATCAATTTCATAAGTCACAAAAAATAGAAAAAAATACTGGACCAGTAGTTATGAATTATAGTCCAGATAGGCAAAAGTACGAAGCATGGTTTACTCCTGTGCAAAACTTTGTTGATGATTTAATTGGCGAAAGTTTAGTATGGGGCAGTAATATATTTAGAGTAGAACAACCACACATTGTACACAATGACGATTACCAGGAAAAGATATATGATATATTTAAAACTATAGTAATCCCATTAGAAATAAGCCAACCGACTAATTTTATTGTGTTTGATCAATATTATTTAGATGGTCCTATTAAGTGTTTTAGAGGATACCCAACTGTACCTGAAACTTATTATAATAAAAGTTTAACAGATTATAGTAGTCTTACTAACTATACAGACGAACCATTCAATAAACAATTTTACAATGAATACTTAACTCATGTACCATATGAATCATTGCACGGTCTTACAGTAGAGTCAGTAATAAGATGGCAACCAGGCGATGCTATTACATTTGATATGGGTAAATTACATTCGTCAGCTAATTTTAAAAAACACGAAATAGACTATAAAATTGGCTATAGTATTTTTACGGCTAAATAGTACTATACAAAATAACTTGGCCTAAGGCAGAGATTCATGTTTACATGTCAACACCTATCGGACAGTGCCAGCGGACAATTTTGTAAATTAGAAAAGGAAAAATATGAATACATTATATTTAATATGCAGTCACAGTTGTATCAGTCAAATGGAAGTTCCATATTTACTTAATAACAGTCCAATGTTACATGGTGAAAGCCAAGCAGGTCAACATTGGGCAAGTTATGAATTAGATGGGAAAGCAATTGATCATGAACCAGGACGGTTAGGCAAAATACGTGTACATGATGATTATTGGAATATTTCAGATGAAGATAGTAAATGGTATAATTATGATGTTAGAAATGCCATGGAAATTACTACAGAACAATTAGATGGACTTTTAAACTTAATTCATGACGAAGTAGATGGATGCCATAAAAGCATAGCAGTACTATTACATGCACAAAATTATAGAGATATTTGGAAATGGAGTAGAAATTTACCAGTAGTATTAATTCGAACAGCAATTGATGAATGGGATGGTAATATCGTCAGTTGGGCAGCAAGAGAATATAACCATCTAATGGAAGATGATAGAAATGCTAACTATAGCAATGATAATCATAATTGGCCTGGGATAGAAGAAATAGTAAACAAGTATATTGCTAAAGTAAAATACAACAATGAGATTGACGAGATTGAAGGCGATATTATTTTAAGTCAAAGTCAATGGTCTACGTTAGAAGGACTTGATACGTTATGGGATTCAATAGGCATTGATACTCCAGATCAAAATTGGATTCATCAATATTATGAAGATTTTCAAAATCACCAAGAAATAAATCAAGAACTAGCAACGGAATTAACAAATGCCTACAATAAAAGATAACAATGATGTCGTATTATTCAGCGACCCATTAAAAATTTATTTGTTCAAAGATGAAAATATTGTAAAGGTATCGTTTAAAGTTACAGACTATGTAGTTACTAATAGAGATATTAGTCAATCTAACTTTGAACATATTTTAGAAAATTACAATGTCGATGATGGCGTACAAGGAATAGAAATGCACGACAATGGAAAAATATGGTGGTACCATAGTAAATTTGGACCACGTCCAGAATGTATTCCAGCGAACATGGTATGCATTAATTTTAACAGATTTAGTTTTAGAATTTCAGTAGAAGAAATGGGAAGAATTAAAGAAAACTACTATCATCAAAAGAATAATAAAATGCATTGGGATTAACAATGCGTGAATCATTACATAATTTTAAAAAAGAAAACAAGCAAATATGTGTAGGTTGGTTATTACAAGATCATCCTAATAGCTTTATTAATGGCTTTTCTCAAAATCTGATAGAATATTATTATGTGTCATTAGATATATTTGGTGCAAAACAATATATTGGAAACAGTATAGACGATTTGCAAAGTCAATCACAAGATTATAAACAACTATTAATAATTAAGCAAGGTACAGTATTTCGTGACCTATCGGGGTTTATAACAAAACTATCAAAAGAAAATAATGCATCTGCAATTTTAAATGCAAATGAATATGTTGATGATATTATAGACTTCAATACAAACAATGTAGACAATATGTCAGAACTAACAGATATATTAAATCTACAAGTAAGTTTTGTAGCAAATACAGAACGTTTTATGTACAAACCAGTACATGGAGAAACATTCACTAAATTAATAACAAGCTCAGGCGGACTAAATCCAATATTGTATCCGTGGTCATTACATATGACAAATGGTTCTACTGTTGATGTAGTAGATTTAAGTAACATAGCATTAGTCAACGCAAAGCGTTGGGTTAATGAATGGGATGGAAAAGATTGCGTAAACTTTGTTAATATGTTAATTGACTCTACATCAGTAGATGGAGTTACATTTATAACACGCGGTGGCGCTCATAAAGATCGAATGCAAAAATTAGTAGATGAACAAGATGGATTCCAAAAGTGGTTTACTAACACACTTCCATATATTAACTATAATTATAGAAAACACGACTTTTTTAATAGTATAGAAAATGATAAACTTGTAGAAAGTGCAAAAAACAATGTGGGTAATGTTTATATACATTTAAGTAACATATATCATTACCAACCTACAGCATTTTACTATAACCTAAAAAGTAGAATATCTATGCAAAATAGCCTCATAAACAAACTAAAAACAGCTAATTTAGGCAAAAAAGTAATGATGACATATATTGATGCACAACATAGACTACCTCCTGCGCCGATCTGGGTTGATGACATAAAAACTGAAGAAATCTTAGAAAAATATCATATTTTCCCCTGGCAATAGTAAATTTTATTAAAAAAGACTAAAACCCTTGTAAAATAAGGGTTTTTTTATGGCTATAAAGGTTGACAAGTAAGACATCTTGCTGTATAATATAAGTATATTACATAATAAAGGAGCGAACTAAATGGCATATATATCACAAGTAGAAAAAAAAGAACTAGCACCAAGTATTAAAGCAGTATTAAAGAAATATGGTGTTAAAGGTAGTATTGGTATTAATCATCACAGTAGTTTAGTTGTTAACCTTAAAGAAGGTAAACTTGACTTTATTGGCGAAGCAAACAAAAAGAATAAAGCAACTTGTGAAAGACAAGGTATGCCTTATCATCCTATTACAGGAGACCATTATCAAGCAAATTCTTATTATGCTATGGAAGACGAAGGTAGTGTCGGTGAGTTTATGGGAGAATTAATTGGTGCTATGAAAGGTGATAGATGGTTTGATAAATCAGACATAATGACTGATTACTTTCATACTGCATATTATTTGGATATTAATGTTGGTAAATGGGATAAACCATACGTGCATACTGCATAGAAAGGAAACAATGATAGAACATAAAAAAGACAATCCACACAAAGATATAGGTAAACAGAAGTTTAGAGTTAAAACCTATTATACTGCGTGGGTTGAGTATGATGTTGAAGCAAATAATAAAGATGAAGCCATGGATAAAGTAATTGAACATGGTGGAATTGAGAAAATAGACTGGCAAGATGGATGTCTAGGAGATGCTGAAGTTTATGCTTGTGATTATAATTTTGTAGAACATGGTGATACTGTTAAAGTAGCAGAATGTGTACCATATGAAGATACAGATATTGATACAGGCGAAGATGTACTAGATTTTGATGATCCAGACTGGACAACTGATGAATTTAGATGGAAAAAGGTTGACAAGTAAGACATCTTGCTGTATAATACTAAGTATAAACACTAAAAACTTAACTACCGGAGAATAATATGGAATACACAATAAACGAAATCAAAGATATAGTTGCTAAAGCAAAAAAAGCCGCATACGAGGCCGCTAGTGATTATCTTGTTGAGAAACTAGATGGTAAAGACAATTATCCTTGTGGATTTGCTTGGGTTAACATTCATGGTATTAAAGGTAACACTAAACTAGGTCGCAACATGAAGGCCGCTGGTATTGAAAAAGATTATAGTGGTGCACACAGTATTTGGAATCCATCAGATGTTAACGTGCAAAACGTAGATGTAAAAGAAGCAGGTGCTAGTGCGGCAGCTGATGTATTTACAAGTTACGGTTTTAAAGCATATTCAGGTTCAAGGTTAGACTAAATTTAATTAAAAAAAGGAATAAAAATGGAAATTTACGCAGACTATAATAAAGAAGATAAAAAACTATTAGGAAAGTACATTAGTCCTAATTCAGAATATAGCACTTTCAAAAGCATTCCTATGTCTTTATTTGAAAAGGTTATGAGATTGTTACCTATGAAAGATAGACGAATTAAATTTAGAGGTCCTTCATCTGCTACATTCAAAAGATCTCCATATAATACAATAAAATCTGAGGCGACATCGTTTGCAGTTTATTATGACAACGATGTTATTTTACATTTAGGAAGACCTGGAGAATAAATTGGACCAGGAAACAAAAATAATATACGAACGCAGAATTGATAGTTGCGTTCGTACTGCAAAACAAAATCCAAAAGATAGTTGGGCATATAAATTTTGGATGAAGACGGCTGGTACACTTTTACGAAAACTAACGAGGAACACTAATGAAAAATATAATTAAATTACCAACATTGTTTAAAAGAGATACAACAGGCAAGATTCGCATATGGGAAGTTGAGTATGCTGAAACTGATGTAAGTGGTAGCGAAATGCATAACTCAGCAGGCACACGAACAATTAGTGGACTTGAATATGGACAAAAAGTTACTAGTGATTGGAATATGAGTTCTCCAAAAAATGTTGGAAAAGTAAACGCAACAACCAGTTTAAGCCAAGCAAAAGCAGAAGCCCAGGCATTATGGGATAAACGTTCTGAAAAAGAGTATTTTGTAAACGTGGCAGACGTTGACTCTTATGAAAGATTTAAACCTATGTTAGCACATGATTATACAAAGCGTCCACAAAGTGAAGGTTGGAGTCAACCTAAATTAGATGGTATTCGTTGCATAGTTGATAGTAACGGTATGTGGACACGTAGTGGTAAGCCAATTAACAGTTGCCCACACATTTGGGAATCATTAAAAAGTTATATGGAACAAAATCCACATCACATCTTAGATGGTGAACTTTACAATCATGAACTA
>Ga0075444_10000537_pt1 | contig 22494 bp, 19 predicted proteins | sample CoawatmetaG01DNA_FD_76836 | JGI IMG/M metagenome (GOLD analysis project Ga0075444, IMG submission 76836) | Marine microbial communities from the West Antarctic Peninsula - Coastal water metaG017-DNA | ecosystem: Environmental > Aquatic > Marine > Coastal | place: Atlantic Ocean: West Antarctic... | reverse complement strand
TTCTACTAGTTCCTTGATTGAGTAATCTCCGTGGCGTCTGGCCAGGGCAGCTTCAACAAGGTCTGGATTTTCTCTGACAAATTTTAGATCTAGCATTTTTGAACTTCTTTGTGAGCTTGAGCGTTTATAGATTAAGGACCAAATTATAGCTTTTGCAGGGGGTAATGCGATGGACCTGACAGCTAATACTAAGAAGTGGAGACAAACTCTAGGCAACCTTGGTGAACAAATTGCCGGCGACTATCTGCTTGAAATGGGCTTTGAGCTGTGGGCTCGCAATTTCCGGGCCCACCGAGTGGGTGAAATTGACCTCATTGCCAGCAAAGACAACCAGTCACTGGTCTTTGCCGAGGTAAAGACCAGGATGGCAGGGCAAGCCCTTGAAGACCATACCGGTCAAATGGCAGTTGACCCTCGCAAGCAGCGCAAAATTATCAATACGGCTTTTCATTTCGTCGATCTAAACCGCGGCAAGATTGGGCCGAAACGAAGAATATTGCAGTTCGATGTACTGCTAGTTGACTATCACCTTAGTCGCAGCCAACTGCTCACCCTGCTTGTGGCTGGAGACCTTGCTATGCTGCGGAAACAGGCCAAAGTTTTACATATTGCCGAAGCCTTCGGCCGCTTTCAATGAAAAAGCTCTCACTTAAATAATGCAGTTCAATTCTCGCCCTAATAAAAGCGAGCCTATAGTCAAAGCAATATGGCCATATTGGTTTTACTATGGGCTAGACTAGTGCTCTAAGATTGCCAACTAGCCCAGAGTAAAAAACTGCTGTAGCACTTGTTGAGGGATAGAAAATGTCTTTTTGGAAAGAAAAACGGTCGCATCTTGAACAAGCCCAAATGCTGCAAAACACCGCCAGCAATCAAAAAGGTCTAAACAAAAGAGCGGTCGGCCTCTTCCCCCAACCAAAAGACGACAAGCCATGCGCCATCGACCTCTCAAGTCAGGTGAAATTTCATAACTTATTAGTAGCCATTGAAGGACGCGAAGAGACCTGCGTCATTCGCATGATTTCGCCTAGCCAGAAGGCCAGAGCCGCTGCCCTTGTATTCCGCGGTCGAGTTCTAGCCTGTGTTTATGGTCGCGACGATAACGAAACACAATTGCTTGGTCAAGAAGCCTTTAGCCAAGCCAAATTGCAAATGTTATCAAGCGACGTAATTGTCGACACCTACAAAATCGATGACAAAACGGCCATTGCGGCATCTTCAATTTTCCACGGCGAACTTTACGATCCACAATGCATGATGACCGCCAACGACGTCCTTGAATATTCTCTCGATCATCTACTTGAGAGCAACGCACCTGGCACTATTATCATCAACGAAGGTGACGGAGCCAAAGCCATTATTTATACTTTCAAGGGTAAAGTACATGGTATTTTCTCTTACAAAGAAGGTTGGCTCGAGCCCTCTATTGAAGGAGCCAAGGCCCTCTTGCACGAAGTATATGGTGCTAGTATTTCGGCATCGAAACTAAGACTGTGCAATATCTGGGAATTGAAACCGTTAACATTCTCCCTTACAGGTTTAGAAGAGCAACTTACAAACGGTAAGCAATACGCCTCTCTTAGCCTCGATTATTCAGAGTTGAGTAAAATAGAACAGAAACACAAAGATAGCCTGAGCAATTCTTTCTCGCACATAGAGCGCGAAGAAGAATGGGCGGCAAAACAAAATCAAGTTCAAAGTCACAGCCCAAGTAAAGGCGGCAATCCATGGAAAAGCGCCCGGGGCAACAAAATAGGCGGAAGCTAAGCACTTAAGATGATCTCAAACCAAATTGAAAGCCCGAACCAATCGATCATGCCGACCTCGGCCACGATCAATGACCAAAATCACCTTTGCCTGGGCGGAATCGATACCAGTAAGCTGGTGGAAGAATTTGGTAGCCCTCTTTGGGTAATGTGCGAAGACTCAATTATGCAGTCAGCAGCGGCGGTAAAGGAAGGCTTAGAGGCTTACCCCCACGCTCTGCCCTGTTACGCTGGCAAAGCATTTCTCTGCTTAGCGATGGTCAGGCTGATTGACAAAGCCGGTTTCGGCCTTGACGTGGTCTCAGACGGTGAGCTCTATACGGCCCTTGAGGCCAATTTTCCTACTGATCGCATTTTCTTCCATGGCAATAACAAAAGTGCAAAAGAGCTAGCCATGGCCCTCGAGTCAGGGGTCAAAATTGTAGTTGATAGTCAAAGCGAACTTGAGGCGCTAGTCAAACTAGCCAAAGAGCAGCAAAAGAGTGTCGACATCCTGCTGCGCATCATTCCAGGCATTGAGCTGGATACCCATGACCACATAAAAACTGGCCACGATACCAGCAAATTCGGCATTCCCCTAGACGAGCTAGACGCCGCTATCAAGCTCATTTTAAGCCAATCGCAAGTAAGGCTTATCGGTCTGCATGCCCACATTGGCAGCCAAGCAATGGATCTGGCTCCCTATCTTGAAAGTGTGGATTTATTCGCTGATCTATATCTCAATATCCAGAAAAAATTCAATCTGACCTTGCCCCACCTCGATGTTGGCGGAGGCCTTGGAATCGCCTACACAGCGGCTGACAAACCACTTTCGATGCAGCATTGGGCGCGAGTTCTTAGCGAGCGAGTTAAGAGCGCCTTTAGCAGTCGCAACCTGCCACTGCCGGAACTATCGGTGGAGCCCGGTCGAGCCATTGTCGGCAGCGCTGGCGTGACACTATATAGCACTGGCCACCTCAAGCAGCTCCCCGGTGGTACTAACTACTTAGCAGTTGATGGCGGCATGGCCGACAATCCTCGACCAATAACCTATCAGGCGCAATATACTGCCGCTGTGGCTAACCGCATGAAGCCAGAAGCTGAGAGCAAAAACTGGTCTATAGTCGGACGCTATTGTGAGTCTGGGGATATAATCGTAGAGGAAGCTAAATTAGATGCACGCGATGGTGATTTAATCGCTATTTTTGCCACGGGTGCCTATAACTACAGCATGTCCTCTAACTATAACCGCACCGGTAGACCGGCCTGCGTCCTTGTAAAAGACGGCCACGCTGAAGTCATTATTGAGCGCGAGACTTGTAGAGATTTAGTCAGCCACGACCGTATTCCCAGTTGGTTAAAATAGGTTGGCTAAAATAGGTTGGCTAAAATAGGTTGGCTAGGCTAAACAAAAGATTCGAGGGAAGAGTTAATGCCTGACTTTAGCAACTTCTTCGATCAAATCGATTTGCTGGTCTGGGGCAAAACCTTGTTTCAGGTTCTAATCATTTGCTATGCAGTGCTCTGGCTCTGGCGCAGAATTGCTGGAACCCATGCAGAGCGGCTGGTCAAAGGCATGCTCGTTCTCACGGCCATCAGCTTCGCCTCATGGTGGCTGCAACTTACTCTCATCACATCAATTTTGCATCACATAATTCCGGCAGCGGCACTGGCTCTAGTCATGGTCTTCCAACCAGAAATTAGACGGGGCCTCGGCTACCTTGGTCGCGTGCAAACATTCAAATTTGATCTTTCTTTAGCTCATACCGATGCCGCCCGCACGGCTAGCGATATAAAACAGATTATTCAAGCTGTCAAAGAACTTTCGCGCACTAAAACAGGGGCCTTGATTGTCATTGAACCCCCCGAAGGCGAACGTGATTACCTCAGCCCTGGAACGCCTGTCAATGCGGACATTTCAGCGACACTTCTGCTCACTCTCTTCTTTCCTAAATCACCTCTACATGACGGGGCAGTGGTCATTCGTAAAGCAAAAATTGTGGCTGCCGGTGTGATTTTGCCGATGACTGACAATCCTAAACTCTCATATAAATACGGCACCAGGCACAGAGCGGCCATTGGCCTATCTGAAACCTATGACGGCCTCTGTATTGTCGTCTCCGAAGAAACCGGGGCCATTTCAGCGGCGAGCAGAGGCATGCTAGCGCGCTACAGCAATGCTGAAGACCTATCCGATCCAATTGCCTATCTCTATCATCAAGGCAGTGAAAGCAATAACAGCCCTCTCAGCTCGTTTCTCTCCCTGTTTGGCCGCGGCAAAGCAGACGAATTAGCAGAAGCCAAAAGCAGTGCAGCCGTAACCCTAAGCGACAACGACAGCCTTAAAGGCGAAGCAGAACAGAGCAGAGCTTAACTTAGTTCTTCGACGATTTTCCGAGCAGCAGCTACGCGGTCTGGCGCTTTAACAATGGGACGGCCAACGACAATATAGTCGGCACCACGGGCAATGGCATCACGAGGAGTAACGATGCGGGCCTGATCGTTAGCCTCAGCCCAACTGGGTCTAATTCCTGGAGTGATGATAAGGAAATCGTCACCGCAGCTCTCACGGATGGCACTAGCCTCTTGGGCCGAAGCCACGACACCATCAAGCTTGCTCTTCTGAGCAAGCTGAGCTAAATAAGGCACCATCTTCTCTAAGGGAAGACCGACGTTTAATTCATCGCTCAATGTTTGCGCCGTCATGCTGGTCAAAATTGTCACCGCTATCAAAGCCGGCTTGCTGGCTGTAGGCTCAACCTTGAGCAACTCTTGATAGGCGTCAGCAGTGGCTTTAGCCGCCGCTTCCATCATGGCGCTGCCGCCGGTGGCATGGAGATTGAAAATATCAACAGACTGACTAACGGCAGCGCGGCAAGCCTGGGCCACGGTATTGGGAATATCGTGAAACTTAGCATCGAAGAAAAGCTTGACCCGATACTCACGCGCCAGGGCAAAGAGAGATGTGCCGCAAGAGGTGAATAGCTCCAAACCACATTTGAAGACCCCTACTTCATCACGCAACTCTTCGATTAAGGCACGGGCCTCAGCTTCTGATGAAACATCAAGAGCGACGATTAACCTATCTTTGCCGGTCAGCTTTCTTTTCATGATTATTTGTAATCTGCACTCTGCCTGTTAATAGAAATTTATATGCAAAACGACCTGGCAATCTAAAACTGCCAAGTCGTTTAACAAATTTTCTCTGCACAACCCTAAGTTTAGGACTAAGCCTAAGGCCTAAGGAGCGATGGCAGCCTTGTCTTTGTCTAGCTTGTAACGCTTGACAAAGCGATCTACCCGACCTTCTGTGTCAACGATTTTTTGTTGACCTGTATAGAAGGGATGGCAGGCGCTACAGATTTCAACGCGGATTGCGTTCTTTGTGGAACCCAGTTTGACAGCAGCACCGCAGACACAAGTCGCGATCACTTCTGAATACTTGGGATGAATTCCTTCCTTCATGATGACACCCTGAATTTTTAGAATAAGGCAAAAGATACCACACCATTGAGAGTCCTTGCCGCTCCTCTCAATATAATCGTAAGGTCCCTTAACAGGAAATAGTTAAAGCCTTCTCTATCTATATTACTGGTTTATTGGCTGAGCGACATCAATGCCGTCGCCAGTGGCCTGCGACAGCCTCTCTCCTTCAACATTAAGGAAAACTGCTTTTGGCGGGCTGTCATGACTGGCGATTTCGTTGACCGTGCGCTTGAGCTGCTCTAACCGGAGGCTAAAAGACTCGGCTCCGCTCCCAGAGAGAAAGCGTTTTGACAAATTCAAGACGATTCCGCTGTGGTCTTTTGTCGGCCCCACCGATATCAGCACAGTGCCTCTCGGCACTTCGCTGCCAAAGCCCGAGGCTTCCTCATCAGCGCTTGGCCCTTTCACAAGCTCACTTACCGCCGCTTCTATAGCTTTCATACTGGGCGTCTGCTCTTCACTACCAGAGCCAGGCTGATAAGAGCGGGCCACAGGTTCGTAGGTAATTTTGTCGCCATCATTTTTGACGAACCAAATCAAAAGAGCATCGCGCACGGGAACCGCATTTTTAGCGATTGAGCCTGTCACCGATTTGCTATGCTTTCGCTCTTCACTCAAGATTGTGCGATTACCAGCACAACTGCACAGCAATGGCGCAATGAAAAAAACTACCACAAATGCTTTGAGTCTATTTTTTAGTAGGTTCAATGCCCGTCTCCAGCCACTGCTTTTGGTACCAGCAGCAGTTTACCATCACCAGCGACGCCACCACCACCAACTTTTAAATCAGCTAAGCGAAAAGCGTGATCGCGTCTGTCCATGCGAGCAAAATCTATAAGCGGGTTAAGTAAATCTTGAGCAAATTGAGCAAACTTATCTGGCTCAATGATATCTGGGCCCTCTACTTGCAGGTCTTCCAGCATAATTTTGCTATCTCCAACAAGCTTTGGCCGAGCCGATATCTTGATCGGCACCCCAGTCTCTATGCTGGCTCCTTTAGTTACTAAGGTAGCTTCAAGCTTAATCTGGTCATCAACAATCTGCACAGCGGGCTGCATCACTTCTAGCTGCTGTTCACCTAGCCCAGGTAAATCAAGCTTGAGACCACTCATCGAAGCGACTAAACGCGGGGTCTTTAAGGCCTCCGCAATCTGCTCCTGACTTAGTTCGGCCCGCATAAATAGCATAGTCGGCGCTTTCAGCCCTATGGCACCATTCTTTTTTCGATAATTGAACCAGATAGGATTTTGCGACGCCACCGACAAATCCCCCAAGCCAACGCCTTTAAGTTTTGCTTGGTCAACGTCAACCGCCACAGCTTTTACCTTTCCGGCAATCAAATCGGTAAGACTGTATGTCTTAATTTTGACTCTGACTTTGCCACCAAGCTTGCGCTGCAAAATGATTTTGCTAGTTTGATTGGCTACTACTTCGGTAAGAAAGTTGATTCCGGTGACTGTCTGTAGTGTGCGGGAGAACTTTGAGCCAATGGCGAATGTCGGTGCCGGCGTAGCAATTTTAGGTTTTGCAATTTTGGCTTTATCAGCAGCATTGCTATCACTAGCAAAAGCGGCAAAGCTAAACAATAAAGTCAAAAATAACAACAGCAAAGAACGACTAAGCGAAATAGTCATTGCCAAATCTACTAGAAAGATTGGGGTGGATGAGGATTCTTCATCTTGTCTTGCAGAGCTTCTTTCAGCATTTCGTTCTGGCGCAGGAGTGCTTTCAGGTGCTCATTGGCAATGGCCAATTCAGCTTGTAACTCGGCCACAGTCTGCTCGTGCGACACACCTGTAACAGGGTCACGACCAGGCATCTTCGGTAGTAAAACATAACCCAGTTGAACAGCTTTTAGGGCTGCGGCAGTGCGAGTTGGAACTTTCAACTTAGCAAGAATACATTCGATGTGTTTTTCAACAGTACGAAGCTTCATGTCTAACTCTTCGGCGATTTCTTTATTGCGCAGGTCAAGGCGAATAAGAACCTCAATTTCCCTATCGGTGAGATTTGAGTTCGGCATATTGGTTGCCGGAGCCTGCTTAACCAGCTGCGTAATTTTAGGATCGCAGTAAGGCAAACCACGAGTAACCTGTTCGATAGCTTCGAATAATGTTCTAGGACCAGAACTCTTCAAGCAGAAGCCACGAGCGCCAGCGCGCATCAACTGGTTGTGATACTTAGTGGCATGATAAGAATCGGTCAAAACCAAAACATTTGAGTTAGGCAATTCGGTGCTAACCCGGCGGCATACTTCAACACCGTTGAGCACATCAAGATCAACATCAAGAATGACAAAATCTGGTCTAAGGCGACGGACCATCTCAGTAGCAGCCATACCATCGGCAGCTTCGCCCACGATCTCAACAACTTCAGAAACAACACGCTTGAGACCAAAGCGAATCAGTTCGTGCCTCTCACAGAGAACTGTTCGAGGTCGAAAAATTGATGGTCTTTGACTTGAATCCAAGAGTGTCTCCCGTCTATCCGTCTGCGATTAGAAACTCAGTGGCTAGCAATATCTGAGTTTGGAACCGAATTTATTGTAACAGTGTGGGCAGTTCTGTCACCACCGAGCCAGTAACTTCTTTATATACCCTATATTTGTTGCGACCTAATCGTTTACTCATGTCCCGAAGCGCCGTTCGGCTGGGCACTTGCAGCTGGGCAGCCATTCACTCCACAACCACCTGCGAAAATTTTGCCTGATGAAAAGCAGCATTATCAGACAAAAAAGGAGCTCTAAGCAGCATCAATGCATAGCACCAACATATACCCGCCGGCTTAAACAACTTCTCCTGGCAAACAAATTTCTCCAGATAAATAGGCTCTTGTCATAGCCAGGCAATCAATTTGGGAGATAAACTAACAATAGGGTAAAAATATTGCTTAGCGCTAGCTAAAACAGCTGTATTTAGGGGAATCTTACGAGAAGCATGGGAAAAATCCCAGTAGCAGGCTCCTCTTGAAATGGTTAAGCTGACCTCATAATCAATCAAACAAAAGGCCACAGAGCCACATTTTCTTAGTTTTCAAAAGAAGTAATGACAAGCACAGGAATTAAAATCGAGAAGAAGTACTTTCATATAGCTATTGCAACTAGCCTTGTATTGTCGCTTGTCTTCTCAACTTGTCAGTCGGCTAAGGCGACAAAGATGAATGCTTCCCCCCTGCCACACCGGGGTCAAGCTAACGCCGACAATCAAAATAACTGGAACCGACCAACCCGCGATTTCTCCCAGCCAGCCGAGCGCGAAGCCCTGCCACCATCACAGTGGGCCGGTCGCAAGCTAGATTATCGCGAGGAAGAAAAGCGCAGAAAAGAAGAAGAAGCAGCCAAGGCCCTCAAAGCCATTGAAGAGCAAAAGAAACAAGCAGAAGCAGCTAAACGGGCGGAACAAGCCCAAGTTAATGCCTCTAAACAAGTGCTGCAGAATGCCATAGATGCAAACAATCATGGCTATGCCTTAGGTCGAGCTGGTCGCTGGAACGAAGCAATTGCTCAGCACGAATTGGCTTGCAAGCTCGATCCTAGCAACAAGCAATTCCGCACAAACCTATCGGCGGCCAGAGTCGGCTACGGTCAGGTGCGCTTAGCTCAAAAAGACTACAGTGGGGCAGCCCACCTCTTCCGCAAAGCTTTGACAGCAGCTCACGACAATGCCATGGCGGCAAAATTATTGAGTGAAGCGATTCAAAGAGCCGGCTTAGACCCTACTCTCGCTGAAAACCGCTTAGGCATTGGCGACCAGTTAGCTGCTTCTGGCGACCTTGATGGTGCCATGATCGAATATCAACAAGCCATGCAACTCGACCCAGGAGCACGCACCTACGTCAAGATGGGTGACATGTCGATGCGCTATGGCCAAGCCACAAACGCTCTCAATTGGTACCGTCAAGCGGTAGTAAAAGACACTAATTATGGGCCAGCCCATCGGCAGCTCGGCCTCATTTATATGATGCAAAAAGATTACACTTCAGCGGCGGCCTCGCTGCGCAAAGCCGTAATTCTTGACGCCAAAGACAATGCCGCTGGCCTTGCTTTAATAGATATCTGGCGCAAGCAAGTTTCAATGAATCCAGAGCTTGCTGAAAACCATCTGGGTCTGGCAGGAGCCTTCCAACTGACCGGTGATTACCAGTCGGCGGCGGGAGAATATTTGCAAGTGGAACAACTTGACCCCGGCAATGCCAGATTGGCTCCAGGGCGAGAGAGCCTGGCCCGGGCCATGAAACACACCACAGCAGAGAAACATCGCGCCGCAGCCGAAGTATTTATCAGCCAGGGCCTAGCCAAAGATGCACTTTCTGAAATCAGTCAAGCCGTAAATGTCGAGCCAAGAAATGCTCGCTATCAATTTTTGATGGGCGAAGCACTAGAGAGCGGTGGTGACATTCAAGGTGCCCTTAGGGCTTATCACACCTCAGTCTTGATTGATCCACAAAACAACCAAGAAGCGGCAGCGCGAATGCGCGACCTGCAAAATCGCAGTAATAGTTCTGGGACAAATAATTCTCCCCAGCCCCAAAGCCAAAATAATGCCGCGGAGACAAAACGCCCCAAAGCACTCTATGAAGGAACTGGAACCGGAACCGGAACTGGAAGCGCAAGCCCGGCCAGCGCAGGCCAGAATGCTAATACGAATACACCATTCACAGGCAGCTTCCGCACCCATGATGACTCTCAATCATCCATGGGAGGCAATTTGATGCAAAATCCTAACTCTAGCGTTCAGCGCCTCGAAAACTCGGCGGCAAGCCAGAGTGAAACAAGACCAGAGCCTAGACAAAGCCAGAGTCAGAATAAAGATAGCCAAACCCAAGCAACTCTAAAAGCTTGTGATGAAATGGAGATGCGTCGTGATTTTCAAGGTGCCGCTAATCTACTGAAAGAAGCATTGAATAATAATCTCCAAAATGCCGACATCCACCATCGACTTGGCCTCACCTTACTCAACTCTGGCCAACTGGCAGAATCGGTTTCAGAGCTACGTATTGCCAGTGCTCTAAATCCTAGTAACAAAGTATTTTCTGCCGATCTTGCTCGTGCCCTCAATATCCACAAACGCTCAATGACGACAGAACCAGTTGCTTCTCCAGTCGGGGGAGCGGGCCAATGAGCTTTTATTTTCAAGCACCAGACTTAGCCGAATTTCCGAGGCGCTCATACCGCCGTTTTCTAGAAGAGACCATCGGCAATCTCTTTGCCGAAATATCGCCAGTAGCCAGTGAATACTCAGCGCGATTTGAACTGACATTTTTAGGACCAGACGGCAAAGTGCATTGGCGCTTTGAAGACTATGCACCTGACTCAGGCTACCCGACTTCTCCGGAGCAAGCCCGCAAATCAAACATGACGCACTCAAAGCGCATGATGATGGAAGTGTGGTTGCGCGATACTTTAACTGGCGAGCTGCGTAAATCAACAGCTTATGTCACCGATGTACCAGTAATTACTGATCGTGGCACATTTGTTATCAACGGCTCCGAGCGTGTGGTTTTGGGCCAGCTTGTCCGTGCCCCTGGTATCTATTTTAGCCAAGCTGGTCAGACCAGCTACAAGGCTCTCATGCTCGCTGAAATGGGTGCACCAATTGCCTTTGAACTAGAATTAGACGCCAGTGGCGGCAAAACCAGCAGAGCGAAATGCCGCATCAAGCTACCAAAGCGTAGCTGGGTAGCAGCGACAACAGTACTTGCAGCTTTAGGCGTTGACGCCCAAGACCTGCAAAAACGCATTGGCAGCCTACTTGAGCGCAACCGCATTGATTTCAAGCCTCTTACTCAAACAGAAGCTTTAGCCGTGGTTGGTCGCTCCTGGAAGCCCGATGGCGGTGGTGGCTCCTCTGGTGGCGCCACCGCCTTGAAAGAGTTAACCGATAGACGCCGTTATTCCCTCGGAAAACTTGGTCGCAAACGCGTCAACGCTAAGCTTGGCATTGAAGAACAGTCACATCAATTAAGTGGCGATGACATTTTAGCAGCGGTCGAATATTTACTAGGACTGCCCTTAGATATGGGCCGCACCGATCAAATCGACAGCTTAGAGAATCGTCACTTGCGTGGTGTTGGCGAGACTCTAACGAAAGCTGTCAGACCGGCTCTTGGCCAGATGACCCGATCAATTCGCACCCGTTTAGAAATGAACGAAGATGAAGAGATAGGCTCGCCCAATGAGCTTCTCGATATCAGACCGTTCTCTAATGCCCTCAATAAATATTTTGTTGGCAATCCACTAGTGCAGTACCTCGACCAACAAAACCCTCTTTCTGAGCTATCACATCGGCGCAGAATTACCTCATTTGGCCCTGGTGGTATCGACCCCAACGCCGCCCCAGTAGAGATGCGGGATATTCACCCATCGCAAATTGGTCGGGTTTGCTTAGTTGAATCGCCAGAAGGTAAGAACTGCGGCATGGTCTCATATATGGCCACTTATTGTCGCATTGACGATGATGGTTTTATGACTGTGCCCTACCGAAAAGTCTTTAACGGGGTGGTATCAGATGAGGTGCAGTTCCTCACACCGGCTGATGACAAACGCTACACCCTGGCACCACCTGATACAAAAGTAGTAGACGGTAAAATTTCCGGTTCAATGGTTGCGGCCAGGCGGGGAGAGAGCTTCATTGAAGTAAGCCCTGAAGATGTCGACATGATTGGTATTGCGCCCCAAGGATTTATATCAGTCGGTTCCGGTCTCATTCCCTTTTTAGAACACGACGACGCCAACCGCGCCCTCATGGGTGGTGGCATGATGCGGCAGACTTTACCCTTGATCAGGCCGGAGCGGCCTAGAGTCGGCACTGGCATGGAGCGCATTGTCGCTCGCTCAAGCGGCCATTCGGTCATTGCTCGCCGGGCCGGCACCGTCACAAAAGTAACCGGCAATGAAATCACCGTGGCCCAAGGCTCTGGTGAAACCAGAACCTATACTCTCACTCGCTTTGACCGCACCAACCAAAACACAATTTTAGACCAACGCCCTTCAGTACAAGTAGGACAGAAAGTCGAAACTGGTCAAATAATTGCTGACGGACCAGCCATTGATGCCGGTGAGCTAGCTCTCGGTCGCAACTTACTGATTGCCTTCATGCCCTGGAATGGCTATAACTTTGAAGACGCCATTGTCGTAAGAGAAGGTCTGGTAAAAGATCAGAAACTGACTCACATTGAAATTGAGAAACACTCCTGCGGCGTGCACCAAACCCTGCGCGGCCCAGAAATTCTCACACCAGAACTACCTAACGTCACAGCCAAAGACCTTGAGCACCTTGACGATCGCGGCATTGCCAAAATTGGTTGCTACGTAAACCCCGGCGATATTCTTGTCTCTAAGCTTTCGCCAAAAGAAGCAAAGGCCCTATCGGCCGAAGAAGAGCTATTGCAAGCTATCTTTGGCAAAGTTGCTGAAGAGATGGGTGATACCAGCTTGAGGGTTCCTCACGGCTCTGGTGGCCGGGTCATAGACGTACGCATCTTCACACCTGAAACAACACCAGAATTAAAAGCTGGCATTATCTGCGAAATTGAAGTCTTAATCGCTCGCATGTGCCCCGTTGAGGTAGGCGACAAATTGGCTGGTCGGCACGGAAACAAAGGCATCGTTTCAATCATTGTGCCCGACTGCGACATGCCCTACATGCCAGACGGCACCCCCGTTGACCTTTGTCTCAACGCCCTGGGTGTACCAAGTCGTATGAACGTAGGCCAGGTCTTCGACACCCAATTGGGCTATTACGCTAGCATTCTCAACCGCTACTACCGCATTCACCAATTTGACGAGTCTATTGCTCCTGACGCTTCTTTCAGGTTGGTGACCGATGCTCTCAAAGAAGTACGCCAGATACCTGGTTATGAATGGATGGGCGAAGACGGCAAGGTCAAATTGACTGATGGCCGCACCGGAGAACCGTTTGACCGGCCAATTTTGGTGGGCCGTCAATATATGCTCAAACTGAATCAACTGGTACTGCACAAAATCAACGCCAGGTCAGGTCTGGGTGGCCCTTACGCCGCCGTTACCCAACAGCCTGTGGGTGGTAAGGCCAACCATGGTGGCCAGCGTATGGGTGAGATGGAAGTCTGGGCTATTCAAGCCTATGGTGCAGCCAATATCTTGCACGAAATGATGACCATCAAGGCCGACGACATCCAGGGCCGACATCAGTCTTATGCCGACATGGTCCAAGGCAATCCCATTACTCCCGGGGGACGTACCGCGGCGTTTGACGGTCTGTGCTGCGAAATTCGCGGCCTAGGTATGGAAGTTACCCTGGGCAAAGTAGTTGACTCCTTTGAACCCATAGAAGACCGCTCTTGTGTGCAACCAAATGGGCATCCTACGAAGACTCTAGAAGAGAAATATCAAGTCTCTGCAGTGCACCAAATGGAAGAAACCGATGGGCAAAAAGTGCTCGAAATCCCCGCTGGTGACTTCGTTCCAGCTTCCAGACCTCCAGCTTTACCGCTCATTACATCGCTCACAAGCGGAAAACACGGTGGGAAACCACGTATTGAAATGTCCCAGGAACCGTTGTTTGATGACATAGAAGAGAGCGCCCCTGAATCTGCAACCGATTCTGCAACCGATTCAATAATGGACGCCTTCATCACCCAAGCCCTCAACGAAGTAGAAGAAGTTAGCCCTCTAGACGCTAAACCGGTACCTAAATCACTAGAACAGCCTAAAGAAGCTCAACGGAGCAATGGAGCCGCAGCAAATTATCTATCCGAAGTACTTGTAAGAGAACTAGGAGCACACTCAACCCTTAATGCCTTCCCTTCACTAAGCGAACTTTCAACCCTAGCCCAACAACTAGTCACCATCAATAGAGAGTCACAAGATTCAAAAAACGGCGAAACTCAAAACGAAACTGAAAAGCTTACAGAGCTAGCTGGCTACTTCAAAAAATCAACAAAAGCAAATTCAGATTTAGAAAGCGCAGGCGATAACTCGCCAGCAAACAATCAAGAAGATTCTAGTTAACCTCAGAGCAAGTATAGGAAACAACAGAAATGATAGGCGCATGGTCAAGAGCAAGTGAGCACAAAAGTAATGGCAATCGCAGCCTGAACTTTCTGCAAGCTTTGAAGGCATTGACTAGCTGCCTTATTTTAGCTGTTGCCTGCACTACTCTAAGCCCTGAAGCAGCCTCTGCTCAATTCGGCGGTGCTGTACCTCCACCTGTTGGTGACGGCCCTACTCCTGACCCGGTCAACCCAGGCGACACCTCTGGCCCTTATAGCGTTCCTAGCGGTACAGCTGACTCTACGCCAGGCACCAATAACTCAACAGCCGTTGGCAGAGACCGTACTGTAATAAGAATATACGAGCAAAGCACCACTGGCCGTGGCAATCGCATGGTGCAAACTCTCAGACCAGATAGCCTTTCAGCCGAAGCCTCGAGCAGAATCGGTGGCATCCTCGGCATCAACATGAATTCTGGTGAGCAATCAATTGATGTCACCGCTACTAAAGATCAAATAGCTCAAATTCAAGAGGCCCTGGCGGCCTATCCTCAGACCAGTCAAGTAGATGGTCGCAACAAGATCACTGGCGACAACCCTGGTGCTGGCTATCCTAAAGCTGGCAATGGCAGCCTCTATCGTTTTGACAACCAACTGCCCACTGTAGCAACCTTCTCGCGCTATCTGGTTATTCTCGGTGTAGTGGTATCAACTGTTTTCATGGCAATTGCCGCCTACTCAGTAGTGATGGGCAGCAGAGACGGTGGCAACCGAGTGATTGGTGCCGCATCTGGCCTGCTCTTCTTGATGGCCGCTTACACAATCTGGAAGATAGTGACAATGAATACTTTCGGCGGCAATGCTAGAGACACAGCCAGACCTGCTAACCGTCCTGGCGGAGGCCTGGTGCAAGACGCCTTCGTCGCTAGACCAAACCTACCAGTCACCCCTGGCGGTGGCGTTAACGGTGGCGGAGCAGCTCGCGGCGGAGTTCCAGTTCAACCCCTCGGCAACGCTGGAAACTAGGTAATCAAAATGAATACAGCTAAAACTACAACTACAAACAACAAAAAATTACTGGCCGTACCACTAGCAGCGGCCCTGGTTACTCTATCAGCTTCAGCTGGCGATGCCCAACCGAAAAACGAATATTTCGGCGGTAACTCCAACGGCGTTCCCCCAAAAGGTTACACCAACTATCAAGGACCACCGCCCAAAGCAGTTAATGGAGTAACAAGCAAAGGCGCTGGAGCAATGGATTCAGACGCTAGCCCAGAGCTCACCTGGTTTGAAAAATTCGACGAAGTCAGTTTTCGTGGCCGACCAAACGATTCAGAACGCATCATTCTCAATATGCCATTCAACCAGGAGCAAGAAAGAGTACAACGCTGGACACAGGTGGCAGCCGCAGTAGCGAAGCGTTATCGCCAGACAGCCAAAGCCCTCAGCGCAGTACAGGCCCCAGCTGGAAGAGCCGATTTAGACGAATACCGCACCCTGCGAATTACTTGGTTCAACGACGCTGCATCGGTTTACGAGGAGATGATCAAACCAAGACAACCGGCCCAAACTATTGAAGAGCTAAATGACCAGCTCAGACAAGTGAAAGACCAGGCCAATAGTCTAGGCAAGATGAATATCAGTCTACTGAATTCAGACCACAACTTAAGACGCAAATACCGAGTACACAACGCCAAACAAACCGACCAATTAACCAAGTATGTGACCGGTACCTACAAGTAAGACAAGCAAAGTTTTTCAATCACCCCCAGCACCCACACCCCAAATACCGAGGATCTAGGCAAAATGGCAATACAGTTAAATGACAGAGATCATCTGATTTTCAAGCTCGTTGATGAGCATGAAGTATTGCTGGAAAAGCATATTTCTTGGTTTATTGCTGGCGAAGAAAAACCGGTTCTAATAAGAGACCGCTTGCGCAAACTCTTCTATCTCGATTACTTGCTCTGCCACCGTCATGGCAGCAAACTACCTTGGTGGACAACACCGACCAAGCCACTGGTATACATGCTCTCAACCATGGCCAGAACCATTGCTGGAGCACCTGAAGCCACTGATGCTATGCTCGACAATGAGTTTCAACGGCACCATCTAGAAGTAGCCAATTTGCGTATGCTCTACTTGGTTGCGCAAAAAGATGCTCAAATCAGCCAGTTTCAATGGACAACTTGTAAGCAACCCAAGAAAAGCGAATGCGGCCTTGACGCCATGGTCACTTTTAAGTTGAACAATACTGCCAATAGCTCAACCAAACTAGGGCTGGTAAACAATCTATCTTTAGACCCTGAGGCCATAAGCAAACTAACCAGCGCCATCGAAAATGAAAAACTTGACTCCATTCTACTTATTTCACGAGATGATCTTGCTCAAAAAGCACTGCAACAATTGGTTGTGCAAGCTGGCGGTGAGTTAGCTAAGCGCACTTTGTTTGCCACACATCAAGAGCTCTATAAAGATGGCATCGTTGCTACTCGTTGGCAGGGCGCTAGTGGTCATGCTGTGCGCGAAAGCGAAGCTGCAGTGGCTTACATCGGACCAATGACTCAGCCTATCGCAGTCTAGACCTAAATATATAGAACTAATTATCTAGACCTAAATATATAGATTAGAAGCTCAATTCTAATAAACGCTGTGGGAGAAGGCTGGCATGGGGATGCCAGCCTTCATCTTTTTCTTCCAGCGCTTGGAGCTCAAGTGGGCTCGCCCCTTCGCGTTTATTGACAGGGCAAGCCGGGAATACTAACATTAAGATATTAGAGCCATCTAATTTAATTAATTTTGAGCCTGGGGGGGCTTCATCTATGCCTAAGCACATCAGGTCGCGACAGCGACAAGAATCAGGCAGCATGCTGGTCTTTGGTACAGCCATTACCATAGCCATAGTGGCAATTTTAGCGTTCTTTAGTTTGAGCTATGTCAGGCTTTTAGGTAGCAGCAGCGAACAGCGAACAGCCATTGAAGCGGCGGCTCTAGCGGCAGCTCGAGACCTTAGTATGATTGCTGTCAATACTGACGAATACGGCTGGGTCTCACTTTCTGACTCTGCCCCGGTTGGAAGTGTCACCCTGGCTCCCGACCAGTATTACGTTCCAGTCAGAGGAATTAACACCATACTGGGCACTTTGAGACTTGATTTGATCATCGCCTCTGAGCTCAATGACAACGCTCTCAAAGAGATGATCAAAGCCGACATTGTCAATGCCAAAGCAGCACAGACAAAATTAGGCATAGAGCTAAACAAGGCCATGGCCGCTGGCTACAAAGCCAAAGGTATTGATGGCAAAGACATTGATGTTTACGGAGATGCTCAAACTGCCTACACTTCTAACCAAATTAGAATGACAGGCTCATCTAATTATGTTGCCAACTCGCTCAAGCTTTCACTAGGTGGAATCAACAACGGCGGCGTCACCAATACGCCAATACCAAGCCCAGCCTCTAAAGCCGATGTACCTGCCAATCAGCAACAGAACAACTTTTACATGTCTTATATGGATATCCCCACCGACGGTGAAAGCTTTGTTTTTGCCGGTATTGGCGATTCTATAAAATTGATAGATCCAAAGCAGTGGGCAGTCACAGTGTCTGGCCTTCCCTACCAGGTTGCCACAGTGGTCAAGGCAGAAGCCGATCAACACGTCAACGATACTCAAAACCCCAACGGCTATAACATCCATGCTATTGCCTGTGCTCAGCCAGCTAACGTTGTAGACCCCAAGCCTGCCCCTGGAGCACTAAGTTTCAGCTTCCCCGACGGTATGCCACCTGAAATGCTTGGACCAGGCACCATGCTAACCAATGCTCAAATTAACTCAAACGGCAATTGTACATATCAAACCTCGGTTAACGGTGATTATCCTCTGGGTAAACCAGTCACGAGAATCGACGATATGAACTGGCCCTACACATCAGACACCAACTCAGGTACTGTTTTTAGAAAAGCGCTTACTGACTGGTGGCGACGCGCTGGGACAAAACTCAATGTAGCCTCGGCCACAGCCATGCTCAAAGACCCAGCCAACAATTTCTGGCGGCCAACCGGCCCTGATATGGTCGACTGGATTACAGAAGCCGTGCTCGGCGATACCCAGCTCTACAATTTGGGTCCGATACCACGTGGTTACATACATATCTATCGGATTGATCCAGCAACTGGCTTAGTCAGCTATGCACACACAGGTCTGACGCCAACCAATTACTCTGTGGCTGGTGAAAATCAGATGTACTCAGAAAATATCGACGCGTTGACCAAAAGTGCCATAGGTAAACTTACGGTTGGCCCTTTCACTTTCCCTAGCACTCTTAAGCCAGGCGGCCTAAGCAACGACAACACCGTCACGTTGCTAGACAAATACGACCTCTACATCCGTGACCAGGTCTATCAACCTGGGGCAAATCAAGGCGGCATGCATGCTGGCGAACCTATGGACCTTGCCAAGGTAGCCATGGCCGGCAGCCATGACCTGGGCGGTGACGGGTTCGGAGCGGCTAAGCCCTCCCCTAAGGTTGTCGGTCTCCCTCCTGCCATTACCGACCAGTCAGACTTCGCGGAGAAATCCGGCTTCCCAAATAGCGCCTACAACACTTACAGTGTCGGTCCTGGTAGCAAGAATTTGCGTCCAACTTACAGAACCAACGGCATGGCCGTCGACATCCGCTTCAGAAGGCAAGTCGAAACTGGCAGCCTCAGCGCTTTGCTCGGTTTCAAGACTGGCTATGTGGGCCACAAGATGGGGGCCTCAGCTGCTCCACTTGCAATACCAGCTGTAGCTGCACCATCGGGCAACAACGGTAACGATAACGATGAGAGTGACTGAAGAAAATTACAAGAAAAGTTGAATTGAACCACCTGCCCCCATCAAGAAGCATTCTTGATTGGGGGCAAGGTAATAGAGGACGGCCTACACTCTGAAACAAGATCGCATTCTCTAAGAACGAAAGACACGGAAGCAGCAACAGATTCGCAAATATCGTCTAGGGGTAAATCGTTCGCGTTTCGTCCGAATGGTTCTTCTACCTCCTCAGCAAAAAACTCAAGCGCAGTAACGAAATAAGCGGCGACAGTGACTGGCAATATTGTAAGGTTGTCGATTATTGGAACAAGAAGCCAAGGAAGAATCAGAAAATATGTAACCGTTCCAGTCCAGAGCATAAGTTTATAAGAACCAACAAGAGGCGACTTCTTTATACGCTCACAACCACCGTATGCATCCATCAGGCCTTTTGCGTGATTGTCAAGCATTAACATTTCGATGTCAGAAAGGCGACCACTCTGATTTAATTTGTGGATTTGACGATAGATTAGTTGAGCTACGTTAATAGGCGTTCGATGTAGCCCTTCGCTCTGTTTTTCTTTGGTTGCGTTGGAACGCAGATGCACAGTCAATCCACTAACGAATTCAACGAGCAGTGCTCCAACAACAGCGCTTTCAGTCTCATCAAGCTGTGCAAACTCTTTGCACTTGATGCTAAGGTTTCGAATATCATTCACAAGTACTCCCAACAATTTGCGTGCTTCCCACCAGCGCTCGTAAGCACTATTTGTGCGAAGAACAAGTAGCAATCCAACAATTGCACTTGTCAACAAAGCGGCATTTGTTTGAAGAAGCCTCTGAGACGGGAACGCGTGTGCGTCCACAAACTGAACACCAAGAGTGTAAAAAACAATGGCACAATTTACTGACCAAAATCTGCGGTCTTCGGGAATCGCATAACGCGAAATAGATTTCAACATTTACTTCTCCAATAGCCTGTGGGCTAGGTTTATGTATCTTCGTTTAAAACTAGGTCTGCTATTGCAAATTCAGTTTCATCATGGAAATAATCACCTCAGAATTACGGTAAGCCACTTGTGGCGTTAGCCTTGAATGAAGTACTAGAGGCAGTCCGGTTATTTTTGTTGTTAATTACAAGCGGCGCGACAATGGCTGGAGCAATTGTCCAGAATAAGTCCATTGCTAAGAATGAAAGTATTTGGCTTTTCTTTATGCCTTGTTCATCACCTAGAAGGGGAGACACAATTCTTTTGGAAGCAACCAGTCTCTGTCCTCCATTGCTGCTAGTAAAACGAATGCTAGCTGTCTGACCCTGAAGAAATGAACTTGTAGAGGCCTGATTTCTTAAGACTGGAAGAAAGAAAGAGAATGCACGCGGAGACTCGATATTAGCAATCTGTACAAATTCTATGGCTACAATATCGCCGTTTGTCTTGTGTAGGCTCAATGACTTTTCATCACCACCAACCACTTGCCCCGTAATAATTGTCCCATCGGTTTTCGAGACAACCTCGAATGTAGGAGGTAGGCTCAAATAGCTAAGCCAAGGACCACCAAAGAAGTAGGCAAGCCCTCTAATAGCCTGTGGAGCGGTTTCTGGGATCGGTTGAGAACTAATCATCACTCCAGATAGAATTGTTCTTTGATCAAATAGCCCTTCGGGCACAGCCAACACTTCGATCTCATTACCTTCAAAAACAATTTGACCACTAGGTACAGCCAGGGGACCTAACTTATTCACGGCTATGGTTGTTTTCAATGAAGTCTGCGCGGTACTACCCAATAAGGAATAGGTAAATGGCGAAGCAATAGCACTGGATGGAAGTATGAGCTGCAAAAGTAAAAGCGAAGTTATGATGCGATTGAAAAAGCGATTGTGATAAATCATATTTTGTGTTCCTATTGAAGTGGCCTGCCGACGGCTTGTTCAAGATTGATAAACGATTGTTGGTAAGATGAAACATCTGAAAGATACTGAAGTTGAATTTGAAAATTGGCTTGCTGTGCCTGTATTACGCCAGTGATATCGGTCATGCCTGTTTCGTAGGCGCGGGTTCCTAATCGGGCACTCTCTTGTGAGTCGGCAAGTAAATGCTCTTCATAAAGCTTGATGCGTTCTCGATAGGTGAGTAGATCGTTGTAAGAGTCTGATATTTCACAATAGACCTGGTTCTTAGTGGCTTCGAGCTGCCAGTCAAGCTGTTTACCAGTGGCCTTGCATTTTGCTATTTCGCCCTGCTGGACGTTTGTGAACGGCATCTCCGCGTTGACAGTAAAAAATGTGGCATTAAGTTTTGGCCCTGCCGGTTGGTTTCCTGAGACTGATTGGCCCACAATCAACTGCGGCACAGGAATAATATTGCTATATGCATTTTGCAAACTGGCTCTGTTGACCTTTATTTGAGCGCCAATAACAGTAAGATCCCAACGACTTTTTTTAGCTTGCTCTATGAATACATCAAGGTCTGCAACCTGTTCATTTAACTCCGGCAGGAAGTAATTTCTCTTTGGATCGTGGGGACCAAGCTTGTCTGCTGAGATCAACGAAGGAATCTCCAGCGGCTGCTTCACAGCTCGCCCAAGCAGTAGATTTAGGTGTTGCCTTGTTTTAATGACTTGTTGTCGGGCTTGATTCCAATCTAGTTGAGCTTGTTCCTGTGCCACCCGCGCCTTGATTACATCGTATTCCGGTCTGGCTCCAGCATTGAACCTTTTTTGACTGATGATTAAAGTTTGATCGGCTAGAGTCTGTAATTTACCTGTACATAACGCCATTTCTTGAGCTATGACCGCATCGGTATAGGCCTTTCGAACATCAGCTCTAAGGCTCCAGAGATCGCGAAGAATTTCTAACTTGGCTTGATCTACTTGTCGCTTTGCCACCAGCAAATCAAATGCGGTTTGCCACGGTGGTGTCCAGGTAAAAGTGGGGCCTATACGGCGCACCGCTTCAGCAACGAGCCCTCGGTCAAAGAAGAAGAATGAATTGCGTTGGACGGTTGCATAAGCAAAGCTCGAGCGAGCGATTCCAAGATTAGCTCTAATTGCAGCAGCGCGAGGACTCTTGAACAGTGCTTCGTCTAGAGCATCAACTATTCCCAGTGCCTTATGGTTTTCTATAATGGACGATTTCAAAACGGGGCCGCTATCAATGTTAGCGGTTTCGCCAGCTTTAGCATCGGTGCTCCACTTGCGGGGTCGTATCTCTTGCTTTAATTGTGAATTCAATAAGAATATTGGGTCGGCATTCAAGGTTCCTCCGGGACTGGCATCCGAGTTATAGGGACTGCTGAGGATAGCTGGCGGCCCTAAATTCGAGCCAGGGCCGGAACTGATATCTGGCTGCGTGGTCGACATATTGCCGCTACCGCTGGCCATCAGTAGAGGCTTTACAGGTCGCTTGTCACTAGCATCACTGGCAAAGGCAGCGTGGTAATTTGCCAGGCTTATTAAACTGAGCAAGGATACGACTTTTTTCATTCTGTGCTCTTTTCGGT
>Ga0075444_10000528_pt1 | contig 22577 bp, 15 predicted proteins | sample CoawatmetaG01DNA_FD_76836 | JGI IMG/M metagenome (GOLD analysis project Ga0075444, IMG submission 76836) | Marine microbial communities from the West Antarctic Peninsula - Coastal water metaG017-DNA | ecosystem: Environmental > Aquatic > Marine > Coastal | place: Atlantic Ocean: West Antarctic... | reverse complement strand
CTTTTAGCGGGGTTCGTGATCGCAACAAACGCAGCTTAGTGAAAGTTGCTCAAAACTTTGATGCGAAAGAAACCATTCGGAGAAACCTCAAAAATTTCGATCACACCAACAATAAGCTGGTGATTGAAAGACCCTATTTCTTCTCACGCAAAACTCAGCGCATTAATCAATGGCAAATCATCATCGTAGTCGATCAGTCTGGCAGCATGGTCAATAGTGTAATTCACTCAGCCGTAACAGCCTCTGTTTTCAGCAGTCTCCCTTTTATCAAAACTAATTTAATAGTTTTTGATACCAATGTTGTCGACCTAACATCAGAAACAATTGACCCCGTTGAAACTCTGATGAAAGTTCAACTGGGTGGCGGCACTGATATTGGTAAGGCTATGAATTATGCACTACAACTGATCGAAACACCCGATCGCACACTTGTAATTTTAATCAGTGATTTTTTTGAGGGCGGCTCTGAAGCTGGTCTCTTATCAATCTGCCATAAGATGATCTCATCACGAGTAAAACTTCTCGGCTTAGCAGCACTCGACTATGATTGCAAACCAAATTACAACCGCTCCCTAGCCGCTCGAATAGTGAGGTTAGGTGGCGAAGTGGGAGCTATGACGCCAGGAGAATTGTCTAACTGGGTAGCCCAGAAGATGGGGCTCAAATGAGGCGCGATCTCCTAGCACTAACACAAGAAGATCTTGAGCTTTACTCCAACAGAGGAACCGTCAGAAGAGCACTGTCTGAAATTGAGAATGGCGAGCCAGCCTTGTTGAAATTTACAGAATTAGAAGACAGCCTAACATTTGAATGGTCAGACCAAGTCACTTGTAATTTCGACGCAAAAGTAGAACTTCGAAAATCAATTTGCTCCTGTAGTTCCATAACTATTTGTCGCCACCTAATTCGTTCGGTTCTGCACTATCAAGCGTTTAATCGCAGTAGCAGCGAAAAATCAACTACGGTAGAAGAAGCGAGCGCCAATCTGTCAGTCGACAGTCAAGCCTCTGATCAACCCACATCAAATACCTCTGTACAAGCATTGCAACAATCATGGTGGCCGGGAGAAATCAGCGATCAATCTATAATTCAATGCGCGAAAAAAGCAATAATCAAACAAGCTGAAACGCTTTTCACTGACGGGCAAATTGCCAAAGTTACAGGCGGATCCAAGCCACGAATAAATTTTCTGAGCCTTGCTCACACTGTACGTTTTCTAGTTAACGGAGACATACGTTATGCTGTTTGCGACTGCAGCGATGAAGCTCCTTGCTCTCACTCCATACTGGCAGTCAAATGCTTTCGACTTGTTGAGGCAAAAGAAGAAAGTCAACTGATTGAAACAGTAGTTAAAGAAAAGCCGCCAACAGACTCGCTAAACGTCATCGAAACGTGCTTAAGCAGCTTTCTCAATCACGGCCTAGAGTCGACTAATAAAGAATCAATTCGATTGCTTACTCTAGCCAAACAACAATGCGAGCAAACTCACCATTATTTTATTTCTGAGTTACTGGAAGATCTACTGCAGTACAGAGAGCAACTTATCAGTGGAGACGCTAGTATCGCGCCGGAGCTCCTCTCAACAAAACTAGGAGAACTGTTAGCGCGAATAGATGCAGCGAGGTACAGAGAAGGAGCGAAACCTCTTCCTCTGGCCTTGATTCTGGGCGGGAAATGGAATGCTCCCCAGGCAGTTAAGAAAATTTCCCTAACCTCACTCGGTTGTACCGCCGTACAACTGCGCAAACAGACAATTCTTACCTGCTATGCAATAGACAGCCGCACGGGTCAATTATGTCGCATTGAAAAAGTTCATAACAACATCACAGCTAATCAGACGAGCTTCGAAGAATTAGCACGCAAACCAATTATCAAAAGCAATTCTATTGCAGATTTAGCAGCGGCCAATTTACTTATCACCGGCGCGAAATTGAGTCCATCAAGAATTCTAACAATTGGGCGCAGTCCAATTGTAGTCAATCCGCATGACTACAATTGGACAAGTTTGCCAGCTTCAATTTTTCATAACGATTTTACAGAACTTGAATCGACCATTGCGGGCGAACATCCTTCGTTCCTAACGGATAAAAGTTCACAGTCCTCGCTGAAAGTAGCCAAGATTACGGCTTGCCAGCAGAAATGTTTCGACTACGCGGAGCAATCCTTGGTAGCTTCGTGCGAAGACCAATTCGGCCATATCGCGTTGCTCAAACTAGGTTACCGCTCTAGAGCCGCTAAAGGATTTGAGCTGGCTATGCAGGCACTGTCAAGCAGCAGTTTTGAGCTCAGATACATTGCCGGTTTTTGGGGATACGCCGGCACGAAGCTTACTGTCCATCCAATGACGCTAGTATTTGAAAATGCCGGTTCCCGCATCGCCATTCAACCTGCAGTGGCAAGAACGTTCAATTGGCCTGAAGAAAAAATGCAAAGCAATCAACCACTTGAGACAAGTCAATCAGCAGACCTTTGCTCAGACATTCTCCCTAGTGTCGAAACCCTCAGACAAGTTGGAATGATAGTCACCAAAGGCTTGCTTAGAATCGACAGCAGAGACATTCAAGTTTTGAAGGAACTGCTCCAAGACTGCGACAGTTGCTGTTCCAAATTACTTTATCGAGCCATCGCAAAAGTAATCAATATCTACGAGAAGGCAGAACAATCAGTTACTGATGAGGAAGCAGAGCTAAACAAAAGTATTAAGGAATTACTGTTAGTCTGCTTTGTAATCAATCAAGAAAGCTCCACCTTATAGAAGCAACTAGTTACTCTTGGCTGGAAGCCCCGCCGCAGCCTTGATCAACTTATCAATGTCATCCATCAAATCTAGGCCTTTCTTGCCTGGATCAAACTTCAAAGCATCATTGAGCAAATTCAATCGGTCGGTCAAATGCTTGTCATAAGCCACTTGTCCAAATACTTTATGCTCGCACCAGGCAACCTTTGTGGCCAGTCGAACGGCAGGAGCAGGAGGGGTGGCCGCCTCAATAATTGCTTGATCAGCCGCTGTCGGTTGATGACTGGCCTGGGGAGCCTGAGCCGCCCCTTGAGACTCCACAGCGCTGCGAGGGCGAGCTCGCACACCAGCGAAGGGGCCAATACCCGGGATAAAGAAAGACTGACCGCCCGACGCTGGCATGCCATTCATAGGAATACCAAGCAGAGCGCTGCCCATTTTTGAAAGGAAGCTGCCACCACCCCCCGCCCCCGCAGACGCGGCTCCAGACTGAGCACTATCAACAGTGGTTGACGATTGACCAAGAATCTTCTTGTGCAATTTCTTTTCGGCATAGTCTTCTAAGGCATCAGTGCGATCACCCAATGCTGAATCGGGCATAGCTTTACCGAAAGCCTTAACTTCCATACGGCCAAGACGATCGCTTAGAGCCTCACCGTCATAAGTCTGCTCTAGGATGGCCTGTTCAAGAGCCGTAACACGGGGGTAAGAAGCTGATTTAGCCTCAGGAGCACCAGCAGCGTCAGTCTGCTCCACCCGGCCCGAGGCACCGGCAGGTGCTGGCTGAGCATCATCCTCTTCTGGCCCCTGGTAACCAGGCCCAGGAACTACCATCTGTTTATGCAAAGTAGTTTCAACATAGCTTTGCAAACTATCGGTGCGATCACTTAAATCAGCGCCATCAGAGGCTTTGCCAAAGGCTTTGACTTCCATGCGTGCCAAGCGCGCAGACAATACGTCGCCACTATATGATTTGCCTAGAATGGCAGTCTCCATAGCCGTAATGCGAGGATAGCTATCCTGATCGGCAGAAGCTCCCGGTGCCTCTGCCGCGGCACAATAGCCAGCAGGGATGGTTAGCACTAATGCCAGAATTGCCATAGTGCAAGGGTAGAGCCAGAATTTTTTTTGCTTTAGTCGGGGCATAGTATTTCCAAATGCCCCATTATGGCATCCCCCCAGCATCAGTGCCTTGACTCTATCTCACCTATAAAGTCCAGCAGTAAAGCTAAGCACAGCACAGGAAACCACAAACATCATGGCACTAAGTCAATTTGTTAGGCCGGTAGAAAGACGGGGGCTGCAATACACTACAGCTTTAGCAATCTTGGCCACAGCATGCTGCAGTGCTTGGGCAAGGGATAGTGGGCAGCAAAGACTACAGCAAAAACTACAAGAGAATCAGCTGAAAACTCAGCAGGAGATTTCACCAGAGAAACAGGCCCAGAACCTGAGAAAACTAGCTCTAAAAAAAGAAAGCCAGGGCGATATCGCAAGCACTGCGGCCCTGGAGGAAAGCGCCTTTAAGATTGATGAAAAGTTTCAGGGGCAACATTATTACAACAAAGAGGGCGATCTCTATCGACTGCGCCAGTTGAATCTCAAATTGGGAAATTATGCCGTGGCAGAGCAGTATTGCCGTCGGCTTCTAGCCTTATCAGAAGAAATCTATGGCATCAACAGCTCCAATGTTGCTGACGCCTTAGATGCCTTGGCGGAAATCCTCAAAAAAGAAGGTCGCAACCCCGAGGCAAAAGCAGCAGAAGCAAGATCACAAGCTATAGAACAAGCCAATCTAAACGGCGACATAACCGGCCAAAAGCAGCCAATCTTCAAGCCCAATAGCACTCTATCCAGAGACACAATTTTGCACCCGGTTCTAAACTCTAGAGCTGGCCATGGTCTGGAAGGCAAAAAGCTCGACCGCAAGGTCTTCAAAGATTTGAGCGCTCTTACCCGGGTGGCCAACGTCAATCATCGCAGCGTCTGGACCACTTACTTTGGCAGTGCCGAAGAAGAAGCGGCGCAGCAGTTTTGTAGCGTCGCCAAAGGCATGACTAAAGCGCAAGTTGAAGCCTGCGCCGGAGCACCAAGATTCCGCGGAGGCAAAATAGACTGCTGGAGCTTTTGTAAACCGGGAGAAGATATCTGGCTCTACGGTTTTGGTGAGAAATGTGCGCCAGTTAGCTTGGTCTTCCGCAATGACCGCTGCATAGAAGCAAAGCGTCATAGCGATGATTTAGACTTTGATTATCAAGTTTGGCGGGCAGATCAGATCTGCAAATTCGCCAGAGGTAAAACAGCAGCGCAAATTATTGCCTATGCGGGCTCACCAGCTCAAGCGCAATTAAACGGAGTGGTCGAACCAGGCCAACAAACCAAGAAGAGTAAACTAAACTATGTCCTCGGCTCGCGTACCAGCCTTGTTTGCTACATGAAGGAGGGCATTTGTGTTAGCCCCCAAAAATTTCTCATTGGCAGACAACCAATGCCAGAACCGAGACAGCACTACCAGTAGTACCACGATAACTAGTACTACAAATTAGCTAAGCCAAAGCAAGACTGATTTTTCAAATAGGTCTTAACCGATAGATCTTAAGCAGGTTTGCCCCAGAGCCAACCTTGACCAAACGGCACTCCCATTTCGACCAATAGATCAAGCTCTTCCCGGCACTCAATGCCCTCAGCAACCAATTCGGCACCCAGCGAATTAACAACTTTCACTAGCCGCTTGAGCAAACGAGCCTTAGCTGGTTCTTCTGAAATTCCTGAAACATACTTACGATCGATCTTGACGATGTCTGGCTCAAGAATAATCAAGCTCTCTAGGGAGCTGCGACCAAAGCCGACGTCATCTACTGCCACCAGCAAGCCCCGCTCTTTCAACGCTTGAACGTGATCGCGTAGATAGGCTGGGTCACCAATGAACTGCTGCTCGCTAATTTCTATGACATAGTTACCATCAGTTTTATTGGCAGGGAAAAGAGTCATCAAGCGCTCAATGGGAGTATCCATGATCGTTGACGGGAAGAGGTTTACGTGGAACCTGGCTGTTTGATCGAACTTGGGATCCGGGCATGCTGAAAGACAGGTTTTCAAACAACGCAAGTCAACAATGGTGAGCAAATTGTGCTCAACAGAGACGCGGAAGAGATCATCCGGCATCTCGAAAGCACCGGCAGGACCACGGCTTAAGATTTCGTAGGCGACTACTTTTTCATCACTAAGGTGGAAAATCGGCATGGATACAGCGCGGAAGCAGTCGCCGCGGCGCAACTTCTCGGTCAACTCTTCTAGTGCAGCTTTATCAGGAGACTGTCCTGCGCCAGCTTGCTTATGCTTCTCGCCGGAAGAAACACGGTTCTTACCGAGCATCTTCGACTCACGAACGGCCAATCTGGCCAAAGAAAGAACTTCTTCTATTGAGCAAAACTCGTAGGGCAGAGCCAAGACGCCTAAACTAGCAGTTACTCTAACGGTCTCAGAAGCTAATCGCAGCGGGCTTTCAGCCACAGCCAAACGGATTTTTTCAGCAACCAGCATACCCTCGGCAAAACGAGTATCTGGCAAAATCAACAAGAACTCATCACCACCAAGGCGTGCCAGATGGTCAGTTGGTCTAACGGTCTCCCTGACTCGGTCTGCAATTTCGTGAAGAACTACATCACCGACCGCATGACCAAACTGCTGATTGATACGATCAAAATCATCACAGTCGATCAAGACTGTCACTAAATTCCAACCACCACGCTGAGCCCGCACATATTCAGCCTCAAGAGCTTTCTCTAGGCCGGCACGGCTAAGAGCTTTAGTAGCAGCATCAACGTTAGCGATAGTATCTAACTGCTGATTAGCGGCTAGTACTTTCTGATTAGCTTCGTGCAACTGATCTTCAAGCTGCTTCACCTGCATAGCATGCCGAATTGACTGCAATAAGACTCGAGCATCGACTTCGTCTTTGACTAAGAATTCTCTAGCACCAGAGCCCATCGCCTGGCCAGCAATATCATCTTTACTGCTATTGCCCACTACAACGACCGGAACACTAGCGTCTTGAGCTCTGAGCTGGCGAAATTTATCAGCACCATCGTTGCCAGCGCCATCTTTGGAGCAATCAAGCAAAACAACGTCGACCCCGCCTTCGCCAAGGCGCTTTAAACCTTTTGCGATATTCTCGGTGAATTCCATGGATATTTCCATGGAGGCATCAGGCCCCGAAACTTTTTTGAGCACATCCTTAAGGGCGAACGCGCCCCCAGCTGTGTCTTCAATTAACAATACTTTGGTCTTCCTGGCTTCCATCATTTCACCGAACTATCTGGGATTCCTTTAAACGCTCGAGTCCACGCACGAGAACAATTTTTCAAGAGCGAGAACCTCCTAATTTAACATCGATTTCATTTTTCGACAGCGTTCCAAGAATTAGACGAAACATTCCTACTATTCCTAACTATTCCTATCTGTCCCGCATTGTCCCGCATTATCAGATCCAGCTAACTGGAGCTTGCCAAGCATTCAGGCAAGTTAAAACCTGGCGAAGTGCTTGTGAATAGAGCTCGTGGGGGAGATTTGACCCTAGTAAAACCGAGTGTCAGCCGACCGAGGACATATCTCTTTATGTATTGTGCCCGCCCAAGAAGATATTTAGCGATTTTTTTGATAGCAAAAAAACTTCTCGATAATCTCAGTTCGGGCATTTGAGTCTAGTACCATGGGGAGACCCTACTGGGAGTTCTGGGCTCAGCTCTAAAAACGACAGAGTGATCTTTCACTTTCAGAGCTTTGTATCCCCTAGATGCCCCATTCAACAGCACCTCAAACTAACAAACAAAAACAGAGAGTTATGCAGGAACCCGCAGCCAAGAATTCAAGACCGAACAACCTTCTCAAGCAGGTCCTAGCTGCAGCCTTCGCCATTTTCCTCTTATGGTATGCCTTCAAAGGCACCAACCTCGCCGAACTTTGGCAATACTCCAAAAACGTCAAACCTTTTGCGGTTGTACTGATATTCGTCTCCGGCATATTTGGTACTTTTCTCCGCTCTTATCGCTGGACAATTTTGCTCCGTCCTTTGTCCGATAAAAAAATCAGTCAGTACAATTCCTTTTACGCAGTCATCATTGGCTACGCAGTAAACGTTGCCATCCCAAGAGGGGGTGAGGTAGTACGGCTACTATCAATTTGCAAATCGGAAAATCTTCCTTGGGCTGGTGTTTTGTCGACCATGTTGATAGACCGCATGCTCGACATCGCTCTTTTGGTATCGTTTCTCGGAGCGACCTTAATGATTCTGCCCCCAGACTTGCTAGCCTCGATGCCGTGGCTCAAGCCCGGCGGGCTTTTATTACTTGCAGGGGTGGTAGTTGGACTAATAGTACTGCCCAATGTTGGCGCCATTTTAAAGAAGCTGCTGAGCTTAAACTTGGCCAAAAGCAGGTTGCCCGAAAAACTGAGAGAGCGTTTCTATCAGCTAGCCGAACAATTCGACACTGGCACTCAAGCGCTCAAAAGCCCAGTTCAGTACCCGTACATAGCCTTTCTTAGTGTTGCCATCTGGGGTACCTATTGGCTTAACTTTTATCAAATGGTATACGGCTTCGGTCTGGAAAATAAAATCGATCCACTGCAGTGCCTGATAATCTTCACCATCGGTTCAGCCGGTGTGCTTGTACCAACTCCTGGCTCCGTTGGTACCTTCCACCTCTTGGTCAAAGAAGCCACGGTGATGACAGCGCACATCCCGCCCGATCAAGCATTGGCCTTCGCCACCGTTTTACACTTTCTCACTTTCGTAGCAATAAGCTGCATACCTGCGGCTCTATTGTTCTTCTATGAGCGATTTTTTGCGAAAAAAGAAAAAGCCAATTAGCACCTCTAATATAGATAACTGGAAATACCATGGAAACCCCTCATAGCTTCGCCGCTAGAATCACTGCCAGCTTTGCCCTCGGCTGCCTCAAACCCAAATCGAGAGTACTCGATGTTGGCGCCGGTGACGGAGCCATTGCCGCAGCTATGCTCAAAGGCGGACTGCAAGTCACAGCTATAGACCCGAACCAAGCAGCAGTTGAAAAAAGCACAGCCTTAGGGGTCAACTGCTTCCAGATTGAATTGGAAAAATTTGAACATGAAGAGTTTGACGCTCTACTGTGCAGTCGCTCTCTTCATCATATGCAACCACTAGACAAAGCCATGGCTGCGGCCTATCGCTTACTTAAACCTAACGGTTTACTTCTGGTCGATGACTTTGGTTACGAGCGAGTCGATCAAAAAACAGCAATCTGGCTCTTTAACTTGGCCCAACTAATTGCCGCTGAGGAGAAGCCCAAAAAAGGCAAAGACGAAGCAGCAGAAAAGCATCGCCACGGCTGGCTTACAGCAGAGCGCCACGAAAGCAATACTCTCGGGCCTGGTCATGAGCAATCGGAAGCGATTTCTCTCTGGCGCCACCACCATGAAATAGAGCACCATGTCAGTTCTTTCGAGAGGGTCAAAAACGCCCTTTTAGACAAATTTGAAATCATCGAAGAGCGCAGGGTACCCTATCTTTTTCATTATCTCTGTGATCTTCTACCCCACACCAAATCTGGTGCCGATAGGGCCAGCCTGATTTACAACTGGGAAAAGGAACTAGCTCAAGTTGGCGGCATAGAAATGTGCGGAGCCCGCATCATTGCCATCAAGGCTTAAATCTTGCTCTTACGCTTCTCCACAAAATCGATAATTTTGGGCTGCATCTCTTCGAAAAACTTAGGGAAATTCTCGGGTAGATGATTGAACACAGCGGCAACCTGCACTCCATCAGCAAGGTGACAAACGAAGCTGGCCGTGCCAAAAGTAAGAGCTCCGCTATGGGCCCACTGGCCAGTCTTGGGCGCAAAGTTCCAACCTTTAGCATAATATGAGCCAGATTTGTTCTTGGTTTTGACTGGCGCCACTTCTGGTGGTGCCAACATCAAACTTATGGTATCAGGAGTCAAGAGCTTACAGCTGCTGTTGCTGCCATCAGCGGCGGCCACAAACTTGACCAGATCTTCCGCGCTGGCTAGCCAACCACCGTGGGCATCCATTGCTTCTTGGGAAAAGCTTGAACCATATGACGCGGCTACTTGCTCTGGTTCAGCGGCGTACACAGACCAACCTCGATCACCAATCCCGCGATCGTCATAGAAAACTTCAAGGGGCGACATCTCCACCAGGCGAGTGTGGCCAAGAGCCATGGCATTAGCGCCTGCAGGTCTTAGAACGTTCTTTTTGACATAAGTCTCATAGTCTTCACCGCTAACCTTTTCAATTATGCGGCCAAGCATGTTATAGCCGAAATTGGAATATTCATACTTAGTAGCAGGGTCGCGATCAAGCGGTTTGGTTAAGCGATAGCGAACAATCGCCTGAGGAGAAGCTGGCTGCGGCAAACTATACTTTTGAGCAGCGAGGCGCAAATATTCAAACTGGGGATCGCCTTTCTCATTAGAAAAGCCAGAAGTGTGCTCAAGCAGATGCCGCACGGTTATGGTCTGCAACTTGGGATCAAACGGCTCACCGGCAGCCGGCTTGTAATCTTTCAGTATGTCTAGAGCTTTATCTTCTACGGTCAATTTACCTTGCTGCACCAGAGTCATAATCGCCACTGCCGTAATTGGTTTAGACGAACTGGCAATGCGAAAAAGCGAATCACAAGTGGTATCAACTTTATGTTCTTTGTCGGCAAAGCCAAAAGCTCTAGAATAAACGAGCTTGCCATTCTTAGACACAGCCAGCTGACCGGCATAAATGTCATTTGCCTTCATCACCCGGAGCATAAGGTCATCGAGCTTATCGAGTTTGCTCGAATCAAGCCCGGTACGGCTTGTCACCGGCAGGCTTGCTTTCTCGCTTTTTTTTGCCGCGAAAGCGGCTTGACTTGTGTCTTCAGTAAAAATCGGACTGAGCAAAACAGTGGCGCAAAAAAAGCTCGTCATTACTTTGATGGAAGAAGTTCTCATTTTTTTGGCTTCCTTATAGGTTTGCTTATTTTTCTCTTGAGCGGCTGACATTGAATACAAAAATGACTGGAGCGACCATTGAGTTTGATCCGCTCAATCAAGCTAGAACACTGGCGACAGGGCTCACCTTCTCGGCCATAAACCCAGGCCAAATTTTGATAATTACCGTTAACACCGCTACTATCGGTATAGTCACGCAAAGTAGAACCACCAGATTCGATGGCGCGACTAAGCACTAGCTGGACATTCTCAACCAGCTTATTTAGCTGTTCGTCTGTGACTTTGCCAGCGGCGATGGTGGGGTGAATACCAGAGAGAAATAACGACTCATCAGCATAGATATTGCCCACACCAGCTAGTATGTGCTGATCTAATAATGCTGTTTTCACTGCTTGATTTTTGCCTTTGAAGGCAGTGGACAAATGAGCGCTAGTCAAAGACTCAAGTGGTTCCACACCCAATTGCACCAGGCTGGGAATAACATCTTCAAATGTCTTTCCTTTAGGTTTAAACCAGAGTCGACCAAAGACGCGCATATCTTCGAAATGCAACTCCCGACCGCTAGCAAGCATAATGCGCACCCGCAGAAACTGGGGCGCTCTTATAGTTTTTGCCGTTTTTGCTAGCTTGGTAGCGGTAGTAGCAGCTTTAGTAGCAGCCTTAGCTGCTCTAGCTGGCTTAGAAACTCTAGCACCACTCTCACTCGCCTCGCGCACGATGAGCCGTCCCGACATACGCAGGTGACAAGCCAAACCGGCGCCACGATCAAGTTCGATTAAAAGATACTTGCCACGGCGCAAAACCTGACCAAATTTATGCCCAGGAAGAGCAGCGATAAAGGCATCAACATCAGGAAAGGCTATGGAAGCGTCGCGCAAAACCTCAACAGCCACAATAGCATCGCCCGCTAAGGCCAATTGCAGACCACGTTTTACTGTCTCAACTTCTGGTAATTCTGGCATTTAGTGGCTCAATCAATAATTGTTACTAGCCCGGAGCAAAGAAGAAGGCTGCGCCCAAAATGGCATATACAGCTAAAAGTTGAACCCCTTCTAGCCAATTACACTCACCATCAGTAGCCACGAACGAAAGAATAATTACAGAAACCACGATTGAAAGAATCTCTACTTCTGAGAAGCAAAGGTCCATGGGTTTGCCAATAACATGGCCAGTAAAAACAATCACTGGCGCAACAAATAGAGCGATTTGAGCCCCTGAGCCCAAGGCAATATTGATAGCCAGATCCATTTTATTCTTGGCCGCCATCAAAATTGCAGTGCTGTGCTCAGCGGCGTTACCGACAATAGCCACCAAAATCACACCAATGAAAATGTGATTCAAACCAAGAGTGACAGCGGCTTCTTCCACTGCATGAACGAGATATTCACTAAGAATAGCCACGCCCACAGTCGACATCAAAAGCACAATTATGGCGGTGCGCACACTCCAGCCGCCCACCCCGAGGTCTTCACCCTTGTCATCATCAGACGACTGGTAGAGCTGTTTGTGGGTCTTGAGAGCAAAAACCAGACTCAATATATAGGTTATAAATTGCACACCAGCAATCCATAATGCCAAGTTATAGTCGCCGTGGCCAACGTGATGCCTATTTGCTAACTGACAGACCGCTGGCACGGTCAAACTAATGGCCGCTAGTGCCAGCAAAGTGGCCGAGGTAGAAGCTGCGGTGCGATTGAAATACTGTGTGCGGTACTTGATGCCACCGGCCAGAATGGCTCCCCCTAAGACCAGTAAGACGTTACCAATAATCGAGCCCGTAATCGAAGCTTCAACTACATCGATTAAGCCCGCGCGCAAAGCCGATATGGCTATGATCAATTCGCAAGCATTGCCAAAAGTAGCATTGAGTAGAGCGCCAGCCCCCGAGCCGACCCGGTCAGCCAGGACCTCTGTGGCCTTTCCCATAATGCCGGCCAGAGGAACAATGCCAAGGCAGGCGGTGAAGAAAATGATGTAAGCCGGCCAGTGCAGATAAGCACCAATAATCGGCAGAGGAATGAAAATTAGAAAGATGTTGAGAATGTTCTCAAAGGAGAATTTCATCGATTATTTTACCGGCACCATATTTAATACCAACTTGACTATTGTGGGTTTAAGCCTTGTCTCAGTCTTACCCGAAATTGCCCGATCTACATCAGGGCAAACAAAATTGGACATCCCTACACTATATGAATGGTGGATGTTTAAAGACAAGTGTCCAAATAATTCTGTCAGCAAATTGTACTGAGAAAAAATTAAGTGGTCTTGCCCCCCCCAAATTGACCATATCGTTTCGATATCGGAGTTAACATATTGCAACGACAGACGACTGTCGACTGGAATTGCCTTGACCAATTCGCGGGAAATGCTGTAAAGCCCCCAAGAACGCCAAGCCTTCCAGAGAAAGTCTATAAGGTTAAACACTCAGGGGGTAGCAGTGATGGTAGCGGTCAAGTCGGCGAAAGTGCCGACAATGGAATGCGAAACCGAACACTTTTTGATGGCCCAAAGACAACTCGACGAAATCGCCGAGGAAATGGGTCTAGACAGAGAGCTTCACGAGCGCTTGCGTTACCCCAAAAGAGCGCTGATTGTGACTGTGCCGGTGCGCATGGATGACGGAACAGTTAAGTCATTCACTGGCTACCGCGTTCACCATGACGTCACCCTTGGACCAGCCAAAGGGGGCATCCGCTTCCATCCAGAGGTAAATCTGGGCGAAGTTTCATGCTTAGCCATGCTAATGACCTGGAAATGCGCCCTCATGGGCCTTCCTTATGGTGGAGCCAAAGGCGGTATTCGTTGCGAACCATGGAAGCTTTCTATCGGCGAAAACGAGCGACTAACCAGGCGCTACACCTCGGAAATCATTAATTTGATTGGTCCAGACAAGGACATCCCTGCTCCTGACATGTACACAAATGAGCAGACCATGGCCTGGATTATGGATACCTACAGCATCAACGTCGGTCATACTGTGCCTTCAGTGGTAACTGGTAAACCTGTTTCCATCGGCGGCTCTTTCGGCCGCACAGAGGCCACTGGTCGCGGTGTAGCTTATTGTGCCAGACGGGCTGTGAGCCACTACGGCATCAAAGGCGATTCACCCACCGTAGTTGTTCAGGGCTTCGGCAACGTTGGCTCTATTGCAGCCAAGCTGCTGCACCAAGCTGGCTACAAAATTGTTGGTGTTTCCGACGTCCATGGCGGCATCTACAATCCTAAAGGTATCGATATTCCAAGATTGTTCGCTTATCTGTCCGAAATGGGCAAGGTGGAAGGCTTCACTGGCTCAACTCCAGTAAGCAACAAGGATCTGCTTGAACTTCCTTGCGATTTACTCATTCCAGCAGCCCTGGGTGGCCAAATCACTGAAGAAAACGCCAACAAACTCAACTGCAAAATAGTAGTTGAAGGCGCAAACGGACCGACTACCCCAGAAGCTGACTTGATGCTTCATGAACGCGGCATTATTGTCATTCCTGACATTCTTGCCAACGCCGGCGGCGTCACGGTTAGCTACTTTGAATGGGTACAAGGCATGATGCACCTGTTCTGGAGCGAAGACGAAGTCAATCAACGTCTAGAACAGATCATGGGCAGGGCCTGCGATCAAGTTTTGGAACTAGCAACCAAGAGCAAATTGAGTGTAAGAATGGCAGCTTTGCGTATCGGAGTTTCACGAATTGCCGAGGCGAAGCGGTTGCGCGGACTTTATCCATAAAGCTAAGCCACTTGCGACTGATAAAGGCACTGGTCATAATAAGGCCAGTGCCTCTTTTTTTCTTGTTTTCTGATTTAGTAAGGGCAATATGTGGCACAGATAAGATAAGAGGCCTATCGTTTTGGCCGTTTATAAGTCTATTGGTAATCACATGTTCTCATCGCGTTCTCAGGCCGGGAAACAAAATACACCAGCACCGCGAAATTTTCGCCTGCCCAAGCAATCGGTTGTACCAAACTACACCGATATTCAGTTCTTGGCACAAGAAGCTAACAAGCAACAAGGTAGGCAGGTTGAGCTGCCCTTTTCTGTAACTGAAGGTTCGCAAGAATTTGTCGTCACAGTGAAGGTGGATCCCGGCATCTCTTTAGATCCAATCTGGACTTTAACAGCCGTCACATCCCAAGGGCACCAGCAAATTTTCGCTCATCCAGAGCCAGATTTGAGTATGGTTACCAATCTTGTGATGAGCGGCTGTGGCTGCGACCTGTTTGCCGATAACCTGGCCACAGAACAAATGATGGGGCGCGATACTTTATCGAACCTCAACCCCATTGGCACTCAGTCACAAGAAGTTCCGGCAGTAGCAAGCGGCAATCAGAGCCACTCCCAAGAAAACGAAGTTGTCTTTGATGCGCCTAAACCAGGAGTTAAGGCCACTCTTGAAGGCGACCTGACCAAGATGCAAGCGCCAAACTTATTGCAGTCTTTAGCCATGGCAAAGATGACCGGGCGCTTGGATGTAAAAGACAAACAAGAATCGGCCCGCGTGTATTTCATAGATGGTGCTGCCGTTCACGCCGAGATGAAAGAAGCTGTAGGCGACACGGTTCTAATCGAGCTTGTCACCTGGACAGCCGGTGAGTTCAGATTTTGGCCAGACGAAAAGAGTGCACACAACACTGTCAAAAGAAGACTAGACGCCATGCTCATGGAGGGCGTGACGCTGCTTGACCAGAGCCAATATCTAGATTCAGCCGGCCTCAAGCTTGAATCTTGCCTAGTCAAACGCAATGCCATTATTTCAGAACAAGAATTTACCGCTCGACTGCAAAAAGGCGCACCAATAGCCCTACAACCACAAATTGATTTCTATGAACTGATCGACAACCATAGTCAATTCTTCGATATTTTGGCTAAACGCCCAATGCGCAAGCCAGAGTATGTTCCTATTCTTTTCAATTTAATCAGCTGTGGCCTAGTACAGGTAACTGATCAACAGGCACGCTCAGCCGGTCGAGGCCTAGGCATTGACGAAGGCACACTGCAAAGCGTCAATAAATCTCTCATTCGACAAGAAACCGATATTCTCACTTATCCTGCTTTTCTCTACTTCCTGCAGCAAGAGTATCTGCGCTACGAGTATTTCAACTTCCCCTTCTCGCTAGTTGTCTTTAGTCTTGGTCACAGAAAGGGCGGAGCAACAGGACCGGTTGAAGCATTGCAAACGCTGGCAGTAAAAAGGGCGATGCAGCGCATCAGTTTGGTCAAGCGTCCTATCGATATGCTCGGCCACTACGAGACTTTCGACTTCGGCTTGATTCTGCCAAACTCCAATGCCAAAGCCGCAGGAGCGCTAGCTCACCGCATTGTTGACGTCTTGAGAGAAGCCCCACTTACGGCTGATATGGACCCTAAAGGAATGGTGTTCGCCTTCGGTGTAGCCGGAGTTCCTGAAGATAGCCAAGAACTCGACAAACTACTCAGCTCAGCCAAAGGCGCTCGAGACATGTCGAAAACCACCCAACGCATTGTTCTTGCCCGCGATGTCTCAAACGGCTAATTCAGGCCCAGGGCAATCCTAAGCACGTAACAAAGTTAGATTAGATCTGGGGCGAATCGCTTGACATCAGCTTATGCTCCGCTAATATAGAGTTCTCGCTCGTCTTTAGCGGGTCTTTCTTTTTTTACATAGCAACTAGTAGAAAATTCTGGCAGGTGACTGAATGCGGCACTTCGGTGATTCCGCACAACCTAATAGCAATGGCTTGGCCGCCGCAGACACACAGCTGACAGCTGTGACAAAGAGCGAGGCCGGTGGCAATCTTGCTCGTTTCATTCATGACCAGTTTAGTCCAGCTAATCGCTATGACCTCACCGCCCCATCGCCCTACGAAGCGGCCAATTCTAAGAGTGGCACAGTCAATGAAATGAGCAGTGCCCTCGGCAATGCTTTAAGCAATGGTTGGGGAGCGGGCGAGAGAGCCAGGCAAAAGAGCCAAGAAGCCAAAGACGCAGCAGTATTACCAGCTCTATCTTTTAGTCCAGGTCAGCGCCCAGAGCAGCTTCCGGCGCAATGGGCCGCTAACGACAAATATAGCAACGAACAGCAGAAATTCGTCATTCCCAACCGGGGCAATCTCTTTAGTCCGGCACCAGACAAAAATGCCTTTTCAAATGCGGCCAGCGAACAAAATAAAGAAGCATTCGCTGCATCAGTTATTGAAGATTTTCGCAGCCCATTCAAGAGCATGCGTTCACAACTAGCCATAGGTGACCAGACAAAAGAAGCAAAAATAGCAGCGCGCGATGTCGCTTTTGAGGCAGCGAACTGCTACCAGACGATTCAGATCAATCCTCAAGAAGGTTCAACAACGACAATAACAACTCTAAGCGATTTGTCTTCTTCACGCATACATATCAAATCCCAAAATGGTTCATCGACAACCTACACAGACAGACTCGGTCGACCAATTAGCGAAAGTCGATATGACGCCAGCGGCAAACTAATTAGTGAAACCACATCTCAATTCGACAATGGTGGCAATGCCGCCATCCCCTCAAAAAAAGTAATTAGAACAGCCAATGAAACAACCGAAATCATCTTAGACAGTCGAGGTCTTGTGCTAGCAAAGACTACCTTGCCTTATTCTGACTTGAATAATGCCTGAGGATTTCAGTAAAGCAATTAATGGCATCACTATTTCTCTGCACCAGGGCGACATCACCAGAGAAAATGCCGAGGCCATAGTCAATGCGGCCAACTCCTCTCTTATGGGCGGAGGTGGTGTCGACGGAGCTATTCACCGAGCAGCTGGACCAGCGCTCAAAGAAGAATGCAAACAAATCAAAGCGATGCAAGGTCCTTGTGCGCCTGGCAATGCTGTCATTACCGGCGGTGGCAACCTAAAAGCACAATATGTGATTCATACAGTGAGGCCGATCTGGCGCGGAGGAGTCACCAACGAGAACCAAATTCTCAGCAATGCTTACAGGAACTCACTTCAACTTGCCGTTGAAAATCAAATTGCCTCCGTAGCCTTTCCCTCTATCAGCACTGGTGCTTACGGCTACCCCCTAGCCGAAGCCGCTGCAGTAGCCATGGCTGCGGTAAAAGCCTTTATCATTCAAATCGATCAAGGCGCTGCATTAAAACAAGTACGCTTTGTCTTGTTTGATGACTTCACTTATCAGGCCTATAAAGAAGCTCTGGCCAAGCTCTAGTAAAGCTCTCCTAAAGCTCAAGTATTGTTTGGCAAATACTGGCTAGCTATTCGTCAAAACCGCGTTTGAAATCACGCTTACCACCGCGCTGTTGCTTATCGCGCTTGCTACCTTTTCTATAGCCATCGCCATCATCACCCCAATCATCATCCTCGACAACAGGGCGACGGTTCTGCTTATTCTTTCCAGCTTTGCGACCACCATTAGTACCGTTGCCACCGCCTTCAGCCACATAAACCTGTGGTTCATATGTAACCGGTGGCTCGCTGCTAGTCTCATTGCGTGTCAATACTTCTGGTGCAGTGACAATTTCAGGCTGAGCAATAACTTCTGGCTTGACCACAGCATCTGGCTGCACTAAGCCTTGCTCAACAAGACGGGCAGTGAAGTCTTCAGGCACAGGCTGCTTAAGAAGATCGGCTAAACCCTGCGAAATAGAGGCATCAGTAGGCGGTTCTAAAGCTACCGGAGCTTCCTGCAGCGGCTTCACTACTTCAGCAATTGGTTCGGCGACTGGTTCTACAACTGGCTTAGTGACGGGCTCAGCTGTTTGGTCCACGACCTGGTCAACCGGCTTATCAGCAGCCTTAGGCTTAAAGTTATTCACTTCAGCGCCACGCAAGGGTTGCTCTACCCGAGGTCTTTCTTGAGGAGAGTCGCCACCACGATTGCTGCGGAAGTTACCGCGGCCGCCACCTGGACCGTTGCGGTCAAAACCACGGCCAGCAGCGGCACCAAATCCGCCAGGGGTTTCAGGACGGGGATCGCGAATTTTGCCAGAGATCATATCTGAAACTATTTGCTGGGCTCTTTGCCATCCTGGCTCGCCTTGCGGAATCAAGCGATTGACGATGGAAAGCGCGAAGGCCTCATTAGTCTCACGAGCAGAGTCGTGATATGCGGCATCTTGTCCTTTCTCTCTTGCTTTGTTGGCATTCTGATTTGATTTATTACCAAACTGAACAGCGTCAAGAAGGCCTCTTACATCATCAAGAGAACCGGTGCGGGGCACCACTAAATTGAGGAGCTCAGTATATTCAGGAGCCGATGTCGTTGGATCTAATTTAGAGAGAATATTCTTGACGGCAAAATGATTCTGAGTGCCCAAATCAAGCAGTCTGTTGACCAACTGCGGATTGGCTGCAGTGGCTTGCATATCGATAGCAAGATCAAGAACATTGAGACGATCAGAAAGCTGATTGTTTACCGGCCGTGGCGGACGATACTTTGGACTCTGCATTTCAACCATGCGACTGGTCTCAAGCCAGTTCGCAAGGTTTTGATCGAAACCAGCAGGGTACTCGTAGTGACCACTGCCATCCGTTGCCAAAGTTGAATAGCGATCACGCAAACTTCTTAGGTATGTACTAGGCAATGCCTCTTTCAACACAGCCAAGTTATCAACCGGCTTGCCGGCTGTCTCTGGATTCATGTCGTTGCGAGTCTGTAAGCGCTCGTAGGCAAGCTGCAGGCGATGTCCAATGAAGCCCATCTCCGCATCTGAAATCGGAGCTGGTGTAGTTTTTTCAGGAGCAGAAAGGAATTTGCGAATGGTTGGAATATCGAGCTTAGCATGATCAGGGTCACTGAGAGCATCACGCACTTCCGCACGATTAAGTACCCGCCCGTTTCCAATATGCATGAGAGCTAGATTGTTGACATCGGGGTGCATGCCTGGCTGATTGGCGGGCTGATAGGCATGAGTCAACCAATCAGCAAAATCAGCATCACTCATCTTACCGATGAACTCACTGAGAATGGTGCCTTTTACAAGCTTGGTATTGCCCTCAGCTTGCTGGAATTCTTTGATCAAAGTTTCAGGGCTAATTACAGCGCGACCACCTTGATGAGTAATAGCAGCATCAGGGTTTTGGGCAATCCGCTCAGCTTGTATGCGGGCAGCTTCTTGACGGTCACCAGCAGCTTGATCGGCACTATATTCGGGCTTCTGCGCTTGAGCAAGGGCCTCTGCTTGTGCTCTTACTGCAGTCTCAACCGGCTGAGTCGTCTCAGCAGCGGCCTCAACCCCATCAAGCGAACGGCGACCAGTAGCAGCTTGAAGCTGCTCTAATAAGTTAGGCGAGGTAACGCTGCGCTCAGGGAATTTACCGAGAATATCAGTATGCAATACAGCGTCAATCACTGCGGCATGAACACCAACTCTAGTCTGATTACCGTAAGCTTCCATTAGCTTAGTGAAGCCAGGATTATCATTGACCCATTGCCTGGCACTCTCTCTAAACTGCAAATGCTCGGCAGCGCTGGTCACAGGCATTTTCATCAAGGCCGCGAAAGATTGTTTTACTTCTTGTGGTACCGGATCGGTGTAGCGATCGACCTTATTAATAACTCGCACCAATCCACCAGAACCAGCATAAGCTTCTTGAACTATTTGATTAACTTCGCGATCACCAGCCAGCTCAGTAACCATACGCAACGGCACTTCAGCACCGCGTCCTTGGCCGTAGGCATAGTCGAGGAGCTTATAGACATCCAATGGGCTAGCGTTCGCTTTTGCAGCAGCCTCAGCTAGCTGAACACCTTCCTTAAGAGTAGCGATACTCTCAGGAGAACTTTTAAAGGCCTCCTTGATCAATTTCTCCATAGGCACATTGCCTAAATCTTTAGCCTGTTCAGCCACTTTGGCCATGGCAACACTGGCCGAGCGCCCATCTCCAGCAGCATGCTCAAAGAATGCCACTACATCATCAGTGGTGGCGCGGGAATCGACAGCTTTGCTGGCAAGGGCTACGCTCTGCTCGAAACTGGCTTTCATAGCCTCGCTCACCTGATGGGTGCGCGTATTAGAAAAGTTATCAGGGCTCTGCTCAAGCTCACTGAGCTTAACTTCGGCTACGGGTTCAGCAACAGGCGCGGCATCTTTGGGCACCGCCGGCAGAGAACTATCATCGGTCTTAACTGGCTCTGTGGCAGCTTCAACCTTAGGTGGCGGCACTTCTTCGCCGGCAAAAGCCCGACTGTTGCGCCCAGGAGTTAGTGGAGTCGTCTCAGAATGGGCACCTACGTTAGGTCTGGCGGCAAGATGCAAAGCCGTAGCACCAGTGCCACCAGCCGCACCATCAGTGATAGCCTGCAAGGCACCGCGCTTAAGGATGCGAGCAATGTCATAACCACCAGCAAAATCTTCTGAGTCTTTCTGGCGCATAAATTCGTTGGTAGCGCCCGAGCTGAAGCCAAAGGTAGCACCCATACCAGCGTTAGAAACTAGCTTGCTTTCACTAACAAACTTACCGACTTTAGAAGCGGCCAAAGATTCAGCTACCGCAGAACCTTCAAACAGTCTCATACCCACCTTACTCATTCCAGAGAAGGCGCCATGGGCTCCCATGAAGAGACCGGCATCCATCACCATTGCTTTACCATCAATGGCGGTGCTAAATGTCTTACCCACACCGGCAGTAAAACTTTCTCCTGTTAGCTTGCCTTGTTCGTTCAAGTAAGTAGAACTGGTCAAACCACTCTCATAAATACGGGAGGAAGCTCCTAAGGCCATACCTTTGAGACCGACACCCATATATTTAGCAGTTACCGAAGCAGCCTCTGCTGGCGCCAGGGTGAAGCTCTTAGCACCGACATAATCAAAAGTCTTCTTCAGGGCCAGGCCTTTGAGACCACCCATGGCCAGATTAACCGATGCCTCACCAGCTGTATCTTTAGCATGAACAGCATCTAGGCCATAGGCAACTATGGAGCCAGCAAGCATCGTGCGCGACTTCGCCCCAGCGAATAGCGGCACAGCTTTGATAAAGCTGCCAGCATAAAAATCAACTTCGTTCTGCGCCTTTACCGCCTGTTGGTCTCCCTGAACAGCCTGGCGAATTTCGTCGCGCAAACTACTGCCAGTGGGCAGCACACCCTTTACAGCTTGTGCTTCAGCTTGCACCTTTAATTGTTTAAGCTGCTCAAGCGACTGAGCATCTTTGTCATAGACAAAATGCACCAACTTGTCGAGCACCGACTTATTGTCGGCAGCCTGTTGATGCATATCAATTTGCTTGTTTAGAGACGCCAAGGAACCGTCGCCGGCCCCAGCTTTGTCAAACTTTGAATTTAGAGTTTCAGGATTTTCAGGCATACCGTTTGTGGGATAGCGCTTTCGACTGTGTGAAAGTCTACAATTTACTGCTAAAGATTACGTTTTCAGCAGGTCGACAGCAATGGGGAAGCTCCCATGCTTCTATACTCTATCTATATATTCACCAATGTACCCAGAAGTGAAAACGTTAAATCCGGCAGAAAGACGGGCATAGTAAGCCCAGGCAGCTTTTTACTGAAAGGACCTGACACGCCACAATGGCCAAAATCCTATTAGTTGAAGACGAGCCTGACTTTTCAATTTTGATCGCTCAGCTGCTAGCGTCTGAACACCACACCGTTGAAATCGCGGCCAGTGGCGAGTCAGCCTTGGAACTCTTGGCCGTCTATCACTTTGATTGCCTCATTCTCGACTGGAACCTACCGGGAATTAGCGGACTGGAAGTCTGTCAAAAATTCAGGGCGAAAAAAGGCCTGACCCCAATTTTAATGTTGACCGCTCGCCAGCATGTCGACGACAAATCGGCCGGGCTAGATTCAGGCGCCGACGATTATTTAACCAAGCCCTTTGAGCTGAAAGAGCTGTCTTCCCGCGTCCGGGCTCTTTTGCGGCGCCCAACCAGCTTTCAAG
>Ga0075444_10000527_pt1 | contig 22596 bp, 21 predicted proteins | sample CoawatmetaG01DNA_FD_76836 | JGI IMG/M metagenome (GOLD analysis project Ga0075444, IMG submission 76836) | Marine microbial communities from the West Antarctic Peninsula - Coastal water metaG017-DNA | ecosystem: Environmental > Aquatic > Marine > Coastal | place: Atlantic Ocean: West Antarctic... | reverse complement strand
TATAAATAATATTTTTAAAGAAGAAGATCTTACTTGAAAAGAATAATCCTTTTGTTTTTCTTGATATCTAGGAGTTCCTACCACAACAATTTCATTACTTGGAACGCCTAAATCTACAAAGCGTTTCTTAACTAGAGGTCCAGTTACAGCAATCATGTCTGGATATAATGGATTTCCTAATTCTTTTCGTCTAATGTATAAATGACCAAGAGAATAAGCACCATGAGCGAATCCACGTGTTTTAATATTACTTTTACAGTCGCTAGCAGCCATTAAAATTGCATGTTCAACTGGTCGTTCTTCATATGGATAAATAATAAAGTCTGCACCTGATTGTTTAAGAATCCGCTTAAATGTGCTATAAAGCATAAATTCAATAAATGGTGTTCTTTTATATATGTGGGTACTAATAAAGGCTCTTGAAAAAATACCTGAAAAAAGATTTCCGACATGCAAATCACGACTATTCTGTAAAACTTTTTTTATATTGAAAATACTTTTGCTGCACTCAATAAGTGAAAATAATAAGTCCTTCCATTCTATCAAATCGGATATAAAGTATGCTGTACGTTCAATTTTTCTTAATTCTTTTTCTGCACTTTGACGATCGAAAAATACATCATTGTAAATCCAAGCAATATCTTTGTTTGAAGATATGTTAAGTTCATCAATCATATAACCAAAATAATGATCTCCTATTTTTGATATGAAGCCAGGATCGATCATATTTGAATTAACAATTATAGTAGCTGGTTTGATTTTTTTATTTTTCCCAAAACTCTTGATCCAGAGCATCTTTAAGATTATCTTAACAAACCTAAAACCTATTAATACTTTACTTTTAAATAATAAAAATACTTTTAAAGTACTGCTCTGTTTATTAGTAATTGAAATATTCTCATTAGCCTTCCCCCACTCACAAACATATTGAATTAACTCATTTGAAGGTTCCAATATTCTTATTACAGAGGGTTTTTCACTTTCAATCAATTCGGCAATACTTGTTGCAAATAGAATCGGCTTCAATGAAAAATCATCTTCTGCTTTCCATAATACTAACCGTGATACTGAAAAGAGTGGCCACCATTTTGAAATTTCTCTAAGGTCCTCTATCAAGCTTCTGTGCCAAGTATCAATTTCAGATAACCATTTTTCCTCATTTTCAATTATAACTTCCCTTGCATCTACAGTCTCCCAGCCATCAACTTTGACTTGAAAATGATTATAGTGGAGTAGTATTCCACTTCCTTCAACAGGTAGATCACTTGAAAAAATAATCTGTGTTTTATGTCCAGAGTTTCTTTTTAACATTTTAGTAATTATTTAACAAGTCTCACAAAATTAGGAATATTCTGAGGGAGAAGGAATACTATTAATTTCTAGCCCCTCTATGGCCGCCCTACCCATTGCAAGAATAGCTTCTACTGAGCTACCGCCAATATGGGGGGTTACAATAAAATTAGTCAATGCTATTAATTCTTTATCCTGGGGTGGCTCAGTTTCAAAAACATCAAAAGCAGCTCCAGCGATTTTTTTTTCAATCAGAATTTTTTTTAAGTGAGCCTCATCAACTAAACCACCACGGGCAATATTAATAAGAATTGCTGATGACTTCATAAGAGACAATTTTTCTTTATTAAGAATATTAATTGTTGATTTATCAAGTGGCACATGAAGAGTAACAACATCAGAAAGCATTAGTAAATCTTCTAAGGGTATTGGTTGCAAGTCATATTTCTTATAGTATTCTGAATAGTCCCGGATGTCATTTACATAAATATCACAGTCAAATGGCTGAAGTATCTTAACAAGATCTTTTCCAACATGACCACATCCAATTATTCCAATTTTTTTTCCACTCAATTGACTACCAATATGTTGACTCCAAGAACCATTGAGAACTTCATGACTCGCATTAGGCACAAATCTTAGTAATGCAATAGCAAATGAAATCACAAGTTCAGATACAGAGCGACGATTAACTCCACCCTTCCAGCCAAGTCTTTTATTGAACATTCTCATGGCATCCATTTGAATCATATCTAGTCCAACACCATATTTACTTATTACACTCAACTGAGGTAATTTATTCAATAGCTGACTATCTATTTTTTCTAATGCGACTATAGCTTTATCATGTTTGTCTAAAAACTTAAAAAGCAAGTCTCCCTTTAGGCTAAGACCCTTATCATTGAAAGTAATGTTTGAGTACTTATCTTGTAATTCTTTTCGTAAGACAGGGTTTCTCGAAAAGGATCTGGAACAGACGGCTATTCTATCTGAGGTATTCATTTACTAAGTTTATTTTAATTATTTGTTTTTGCATTTAACTAATTGAATTTAATTATTATTCTATAAATTTAATATAAAATTATTATTTGTTGCTCTTACATCTAACGAATATGGAATTGTGCCTTTTGTATAAATACAAGCTCCACCAGCACCTTCTAGAATAGCAAGCCCAGCAGCAACATCCCAAATCATAATATTTTTCTCCATGTATGCATCTGCACAACCTTTTGCAACATTTACTAATGATATTGAAGCAGATCCAAACATTCTAATTTTTGAAAAAGATTTCATTTGCTTCCAGTAGTCAAGAATAATTTTATCAGAATCAATTTCCATCCTGGCAGGAAATCCACTACAAATTGATGCTTCATTTTTTTTAATAGTATTTGATACTTGAATTATCTTATCTTCAGCAAAAGATCCAAATTTATCTCCGCCCCAATAAGTAATCTTTTCGTTTATATCATATATAACACCAAAAACTGGCCTATCTTTTTCCCATAATGCAATTGAAACCGAACAAGGGCCAAGGCCTTTGATAAAATTAAAAGTACCATCTAATGGATCAACAATCCACATAAAATCCTTATTAGAATCTTTTTTAATCAGTCCCGACTCTTCTGTGAGTATAGAAATTTTAGTTGACTTAAGCCCCATTATTATTTTCTTATCAAGCACCTCATCGGCTAAAGATTTAACTTCTTTTATATTTTCTGAATCTAGATTATGCTTTCTTAAGTCAAGGTTAGTTTCAAGAATAATACGGCCTGCATTTCTTGCTAAATCTTTAGCTAAATTAAGTGCGCTATGTATTTCTTGATTATTCACTTTTAAGTAATTACATCAAGTATGAGTTTACAAGATGATCAAGAGAGACATCCTTTTCTTCTGTAGGACCATATTTACAATGATCTAATAAAATATGGATATTTTTTTCTGCAATTTTTTGTAACCCACTGCTATCTAATGAATTTATAGCTCTTATTATCAATCCTAGCTCGAAAAAATATTCGAAAGCAGATAATGGATTTGAAAAATTTTCTGAGTTTTTATTAAATATACTAACTATATTATTCATTGTAATATGGATTTGGAATATTATATTTATTGCGCCATGTTTTGTCTTTGTAATATATTTGAAAAATAAGCTGCATTGTCTTTAAAGCATCATTTGAACTTCCATTTATAATAACCTTATCATTTAAAATAGCATCAATAAAGATATCTATTTCTGTTTGCCATGACTTATCATTATTGTAACGTGTTACTTGTTCTTTTGGATCACCTTTATCATTTTCTGGATCTGCTGTAACAACTGTCAATGTTTCTGCTCCATAACTTTTTGTGCCGGACAAAATACCACCAAGAATTATACTACCACGCTCTAGGTTAATATCAAGATTAAAACGATGCCTCCATTGGGTTGCAGATGAATTCATCATGGCAACAACTCCATCATCAGTTTTCATTATTGTATATGCATTATCTTCAACATCATACCCCCAATGAGAATTAGATATAAAACTATGAATTTGTGTAAAATCACCAGCAAACAAGCGCATCAGGTCGACCATATGAATACCTTGATCCAGTAAAACACCTCCACCTGCAATCTCCCTCTTAGTTCGCCAGTCTGGCTGATTGAAAGTGATTAATTTGGCCTTTCCATATACTCCTCTCATATTAATAATATTACCAAGCTGTCCCGAATTCAACATATTAAGAGCATCTTGAACTGATTCATGATAACGATGGTTAAAACCATACATTAGCTTAACTCCAGGATGCTGACTTTCAATCGCTATTACTTGTCTAATATCATCAACTGTTCTTCCTGGCGGTTTTTCACAAAATACGTGAATTCCTGCCTTAAGGCCAGCAGAGGTAACTTCTGAAGCAATATCATTAGTTAAACAAACAATAAGAATATCAAGATCAATTCGAAGTAGCTGTTGATAATCCAAATAGCAGGGTGTTCCATCATCCAAGGTTTCAGAAACATCAAAAGCCCTATCACAAACTCCGACTATTTTTATTTCACTATGCAAGTCAAGGCATTTTTTTCTTCTCTTACCTACAACTCCAAAACCTGCAATACCGACTTTCAATTGATTCATTATTTCTTACCCTTAATCATATAAATCTTAAAAAACTAGCAAATGACAGGACATAAAATAATATCATAAGTACTTATCTAGCTATTTCATATATAGTTTTAATACTGGATCCGTTGCTAGAAGAATTTCTGCTTGTTCCATTTCTTCTGGTGTGTCGATACCAAGTGTATATTTATCAGTCGCGACCATTCTTATTTTTCCACCCGACTCAAGAATTCTATTCATATCTACTGACTCAATAATTTCCAATGGAGTCTCTTTCATATTATTAAAATGGATCAGAGTATCTCTTCTAAATGCAATAACACCAGTTTGCATAAACATTGGTAATTCTTCAATATCTTGCCATGCCGAAGGAATACCTTCTCGTGAAAAATAAAGTGCATCTCTCTCTTGATTTACTACAACCTTCACATTATTGATATCTAAAAATTGCTCCTTAGTAGTAATTCTTGACATAATATTAACAACGTTAACATCATCATTTTTAAAATGACCAATTGTTTCAGATATTAATTCAGGATGCATAAGAGGCTCATCCCCCTGAACCATGACAACAATATCAATCTTTATGCCTGTTTGCTGCTCTATTATTTCCATAGCCTCAGCTGTACGTGTTGTTGCTCTTGTATGAGTATCAGAAGTCATGACAGCATTTCCATCAATACTTTTTATATACTCATATATTGTTTCATCACAGGTTGCTACATATGCAGCATCAATATCACTTGCAAGATTGGTACGATGAAAACAATGTCCAATCATCGGCATACCAGCAATAAACTTCATTGGTTTACCAGGAAAACGGGATGCCGCCATCCTAGCAGGAACAATACCAACTACATTCATGATATAGCTTCCTTGAAAACTTTCACACCTTTTCTAGCTGCAATATCTAGCATTCGGATATCAACACTATATGCAATAAAACGGTAGCCAAGATCAATTGACTCTTTTAACTTAGCCGTATCAGGCTCAACAATATGAATACCTGATGGGCAACCTAACTCTTTACCTACCCGCCTAATATAATCAATTGTTTCTAAAAACTGGCTATTATCAAACTCACCCGGAATACCCATAGAACTTGATAGATCATATGGACCAATGATAAAACCATCGACACCTTCAACAGACAGAATACCCTCAAGTTGGTCAAGAGCCTGTATATGTTCAATCTGTACAATTACAATTGGTCCATATTTCTGCCATTCATAATGCTCATTAAACTGCGCACCATATCCTTGTGCCCTTGCAAGTCCGACACCACGATGGCCTTTTGGATAATATCGTGTTGCTGAAACGGCATTTGTAGCGTCATCAATTGAGTTCACCATAGGTACTACAATGCCATGGGCTCCAGCATCCATAACTCTCTTTATCTGGTTTGAGTCATTAGAGGTAAGTCGAACCAAAGGAGTAACACCACACAGATCAATTGTTCTTATAAGATCTCCTACTGCTTCGATGTTAATAACACTATGCTCAATATCAATAACTAACCAGTCAAAGCCAGATTTGGCGAATATTTCTGCAATCGCATTATTGCCCAATGAAATCCATGAACCAACTGTTAATTCTCCTTTTTGTAATTTACTTTTTACCATTATGTCTCCTTAAAAAACTCCGAGTTAACATAAATTACATCAACCCAATCAGTCCGGCCATTAATAGGATTTTTTGCAATATGATTAATATCATAAAGAGTAAAGCCTGCAGGTAGAAGGTATTTTTCAATATCTGAAAATGATAGGCTACGCTCATAATAATCATAAAACATTAATTCAGTTATTACCACACCAATATTTTTTAAAAACTCACCAGTACCTTCTAGAACCTCAGGCTCAAATCCTTGGGTATCAATTTTCAATAAGTTTATATGTTCCACTCCAGCCTTTTCGAGATAATCATCCAGCCTGATCGTACTAACAACCTCTTCATGATTAAACTTTTTACTATATTGCTCAAGAACTGATCTATCACTATTTTTTAACTTGTCCAATTGAATTGAATCTTTACTATCAATATTTACCTTATTAAAACCAGATATACCAGTACTCACGTCATGGGTATAAAAAATTAACTCCTGATTAGATTTATTACCAACAGCTTTCTTGATAATTTTTACGTCATCTTCATGAAAAACAGACGCATGATTTAGAAGTGGCTCAAAACATTGCTTTTGAGGCTCAAAACAGTGAATCTTTGATTTTGGCCACCATTTCTTAAATTCTAGCAATGAAGAGCCATCATTGGCGCCAATATCAACAATTGTTGGTGACTTTTCTTTAATAAGAAATTTTAATACTTTTTCACGATTAAAGTTTTTTAGATACTCAGAAGTTCGCTCTTCGTTAGATTTATAAGTTTTCATATATTTTCCTATTACAAAACTATTTTTAAAATTCTAGACCAGACCTGATTACTATCATAAATGGATATTTTTGATACATCAGCATTTTTTTAATAAACATCAAACTATTTTTTCATATAATTCTAAAGAATAACCAACTTAATCTCTAAAATCATCATTGAATTCAATCAGTATGCTTTTCAAATAAATAAGTATCTTAGCCCAGTAATATTTTTTTTAACATCTTATCCTTTCTTAAATATATAGCAAAACTATAATTTATTTTACATTTCTAGAGAGTATTATCCTCTAACTTATTATTTTGTTTGATGTAACTCTGAACCCATAATTGCAATTCCTTAATACCATTAACAACTGGAATTCCATGTGCAGCTATATCGTCCTTCTGTATATCACCAAATGGATCATAATATATTGAAGGTTTATTCTGGTAATTCGCTATAATACCAGTCGATGTAAAAGGCATTGAAATGACCAAATCAACTTTTTCAATAAGTGAGTATGCTGATAAGTCTGGATTTATAGATATGTTATTTTCAGAATAGAAAGTGCGTAAAAATAATTTATATTTTTTATGTAAATAAGGATTATTTCTTTTACGCTTATGCAAGCTAACTAGTGAATACTCGCCAAGTACTTTTTTAATGTCCTTTAAAAATTGTATTGCAACTTTTGAGTCGTAATAATCATCTGGGCCTCCCATTGAACAAAACCATGAGGTTCTATGAGGATGAACGTCAAATACTCCTACAACTATTTTTTTCTTAAAGTCCATATCAATGTTAATAACTGGATTAGAAGAAAACCAAATTTGGCCAACAATTTCAATTACTCCATATGAATGAAATAATCTCTTCACATACTGTTCTTGATATTTATCCCAAACAAGAACTAAAGGCCACGTAGAAAGCTTCAAAATATTTCCTACATCAGGATATCCATTAATATTTTTAAATGATTGAGTATTATTTGTGGAATAAAAGTACAAGATTACTCTTGCGTTTCGTTTTTCTACCTCATATGTCCAAATTGGACGGTAGAAAACTTCATTATGATGCAATAGATAATCTGCTGCAACCATATTCTGTGTTGAATACCTTAGTATAGCAGCCTGCACGAACTGCTCAAACAATAAAAAAGTCCACCATCTAAACAGCATAATATCTTTAACACATATTAAAAGCGCCTTAATAAGCCAATTAAGAAATACAAAGAGTGCTTTTAGACTCCCCATATTTAATTGTGTTATTGGAACATAAGAAACACTAAAGTCATCAAATTTAGTCTCGTTAAAATTTTTTACATTATGTTGAAGATTTTTTATTTTTTTATTTCTACCATTCCACTGCGCATACCAAGTTAATATATTTTTGACATCCTTATGATCCAATGGTAATTGAACATTATCATAAGTTAAGTTATTGAAATATGCAGCCGGAGAGACTAACTCATTAGCAGGCCTTATCCTTATAATAATTGTAGATTTAAGCAAACCTAAAGCACGATAAATACCAAAACAAAAATAAACAAAAAGAATTGAAATCCATTGAATCTTGCATGAAAGTCTATCAACTCTGTACCCTTCTTTTTCTAGAGCTTCTATCCATTCCAGGGGTAATGGATATCTGATTGGATTACCAGAACCAATAGAATAAAGAATAGCCTTATTAAATCTAGTAGTTACTAAAAGACTTTTATATAAGTATTGACTTACAACAAGAGAGGGATTAACTGAAGATGCACCAAATAAAGTCTTGGAAGATTTCTTATTAATTCTTTTGAACTTTTCATCAGAAAGAGTATCTTTTAATTTTGCAATTAGAAACAACCTTCCCTGAGCTTTTAGTTTTTTGTGGCAACGTATAACTACCCGAAGCTTATTACGTTGCTTTTTTGCAATAATCTTGTTGATTCCTTTAGGTAGGAGTGAATTAATTTTCATTTATAATTATTGGTTCAACATTAATATTAGAAAAAATCCAAAAATAGGCATAAAAATCTAAAAAATTAACCCTTTATAAAAAATAATATCTTACTTATGCTATTAAAGAAATTCAATAATTCTTAAAAATTCCGCTCTAAATAATACACCAATGCAAACTTGCTTACTTCAATAAATATTCAGGGTCTTGCTGCAGTCTTTTCTCTAGCCATTCACATAAAGTTGATATTAACACTAATTTTGTTGTGGAATATCCAAAAGGAGACTGTAAAATCATTTTGTTCGTAATTAAATCTTCTCCTAATTTTGAGTACTTTTCCTTAATTGGAAAAGAGTAATTTGACGACTTATTTCCATACACATCAATATATTCTTTATTTGATATAAAGCGGACTAACTGATCAACACTTTCTTTTTTATTTTTAGGATTTTTAAATAGTTTATGGAATCGATATGGAACTGCTATTTTTTCTTCAACATAATGCAGAAAAGTTGTTCGAAATACTACATCACTATGAGCGCCTCCTAATAAAACTATAAACCCTGGCATATCTAAACTTAACTGGTACATTTTATCAAAAACTGAGTTATTACCAAAACATGTCCATTTAGTTTCATCAAGAAGAAGAGCATTTTCTACACGTTTGTCGGGAGTTTGATCCATAACTGAAATAGAAAAGTTTGGGTTAGAGTTGCGCTTAAAGCGTTTATCTTTCCAGGCTACTTTCCCATAACCTCCCATATTTGGACATTCAGTAGAAGATGGATCAAAAACTTCTGCATTACACCAACTATAAGAAAAAGAAGGAATCACTAGAGCACCTTGCGGAAGTATTCGAGAGAAAACTTCAGTAATAGTGTCTACACCGCCATCAATTTTTCCTAGCCCTAATAAGCCAGAATGAAGCCATATTATGCTATTTTCAGGGATACGCATCTCATATTTTAAGTGCTGCACCATATTTTCAACAGTAGTTTTAAACATCTGGCTCTTCAAGAAGGTTAAACTCAACTATCCCATGATTTTTCAGAAAATAAAATCTTACCCAACCACATTCATTAGATCCAGATCTTTCCAATTTAGTAACTGGGAAACCTAATTTCTTATCTTTAATAAAGTTTTCTACATTCTCCATTACGATAAGATCAGGAATAGTGTAACAAAAATGGTAGAAACCAGGTTTAATTTTAGACACACGACCCTCTTTAACTATGTATTCTCGATACATACCTAGCTCTTCATCCTTAACAAAAGACACATGCGTCTCTTGAGTCACATCTTTATGAAATACAATACCTTTCTTCTCCAGAATAGTTCTCTGTTGATTAGTGATTATGATTCCAATGTGGTGTTTTTCTAGCTTATCAAACATTGCTTATTATAAAAAGTTAGTAAAGATTCAAATAAATTACTTGAGTGTTAACATACCTATTCCATATTGTAAGCGTTGACCAGTTTCTGTAAAGGTTTGCATACTATACTTTCCAGTTTCCTCAAGTTCTTTCCAAAACTGATTGATACCCATCCAATCAGGACAATCAACATCATGAAAAGCAATTACTCCACCCTTCTCTAAAAATGGACTAAAGTTCTCAAAGTCTTTTTTTACAAATTCATATGTATGATTAGCATCAAGAAAGATTAAGTCATATTTACCCATCTTATTAACTAAATCAATCACCCGCTTAGAAGTCGAATCCCCTATAGTAAGAACCAAGTTCTTATGACGTAAATTAGCCAATAACGTAGATCCATTAATTAAACTACCAAAGGTATCTACAGCAACAATATGCTCGAAATTAAAGAACTTATTTAAAATACTATTATTAATACCAGAAGAAAAACCAACTTCCAAAAAACTTCTCAATTTATTACCACTATCCTTTTCATGTTTTTTCAAAGCAATGATAAAATCTGTCAACTCCCAAGGGCTCTGCATGAGGTGTAAATTTGTACCATCAAACATACGATAGCCACCAATTTCAACATTAGTTTGGTGTCTGAAGAATTCAATTAGTTCTTCCCTGTATTCATTTGTAAACTCAAAACGCTGATATAAATATTTACTATATTTCTCCATTTTTTTCTCCTTATAAATAAAAATTAAATAATTATTTGCTTAGAATTAATTCCAGTAGGGATTCATGTAGTGATTCATCCGAACTCATAACAACTCTAGGTGCCATGACATTTATTTTTTCACCAGTAAATCCAGTAACCTTTCCACCTGCACCCTGGACCACAGCCATACCTGCCGCAACATCATAGCTAAGTGTATTATTCCAGATACGGGCACTTATTCTCCCCGTTGCTATCAAAGCAGCATCTGCCACTGCACTTCCAGTTATACGTGTTGTAAAGGCTTCTTGAGTTAACTGCTCATAAATTGAGGATGCATCGCTACCAAACTTATAAAACTGATTATCATAACAAACTAATGCATGGTTTAAACTTCGTGGTACGGTAGAAACTTTCTTCCACCCATTTTTTAGCTTCATATAAGTTGGCAGGTTGGGCCCTTCATTTTTTAAAAGTAACTTCATACTTGGGATATAAATCACTCCACCCACAGAGTTATTATCCTTATCTAAAACTCCAACTGAGAGACCCCAATAAGGTATACCAAAGTAAAAATTATGAGTTCCATCCAGCGGATCAATGATGAACTTTAATGGAGAAGTATCCATTTTCAGCTCATGAAGGTTTTCACCCTCCTCAGAATAAATTATGGCCTTTGATTGCTCAGATAAAATTGCATCAACAATTATTTTTTGACACATCATATCTTCTCGTATAACTAGTTCACGTGGAGTTTTCTCCTTAAGATAAGCTGTTTTAATTCCCAAGACTAGATTATCATTTCTTACTTTGAAGGACTCTAAAGCCCTTTCCCCAGCTTCTTCTAAAGCACAAACCAGAAAATCAAGATTCATTTAATATCCTTTAAATATAAATTATTTCCCACAGATATAGTTTATCAAGTCAAAGTACCTATTAACTGAGTTCTCATTATCAAAGTAAGCTGGTAGGTAAACAGAGTTATTAATAACCTTAATATTCTCCTTAATAAAAACAGAACTAAAAGTAGTACAGTTATAAATTTCAGGACCTATGTCCATTTCATCTATACCATAAAGACCTTTTAAGTCACCTTCATTAATTGATTGCTCTAAATCATCAATCAGATTACCCCGAGTTGGGCACTGATCTAAATGAAAACGGAAATCAATCATCGAAACTCCTACATATGGAACTACAGTATAGTTGACCACAAAGTTTTTTTCTCCAAGGAATGGAAGTAACTCTGGTCCGGATTTCTCCAAGGTACAGAACTTCCGATTTAGGGTGTTATTATCTGGAAGGCAATATTCTTGGATATTATGAATCACATTAACATCAGAATCTAAAATTCCATATTTTTTTTGCATATATTTAGCAATTGGAACATATGCGTTTACAGTACATGATCCATATGAAATTACTTTATCATCTTTGTCCTGGTATTCTTCATGATTAAAACCATAGACAAGGACTTTATCACAATCCCATGAAGTTGCTGAAATTGCGACCATTTTAGTATTGCCAGTTAAGAAACCTTTGCAATCGTCCTTAACAGTATTCTTGCCAGAACACTCCAAGAAGTAATCAGGCTTACCAATCCATGGAATTTCATCCTTAGAACAGTTAGTATATTCGACTTCATGCACCATGCCATCTGCAGATATAAAACGGATGATACTGCCAATTTTTTTTACCTTATATTTATTAAATACAACAGCCATGTCCTGGATAATCATTTTATAAGCATCATCTATTGACAAGTAATCATCATTAATAAAGTCAATCTTAAAATTAGCCTCACTTGAACGATCTAGCCAATATTTAATTAGATGAAGGCCGAATCGGCCAAAACCATTTATTCCTGTAATTTTTTTCATAGCAATTCCTTTCATAATTGGACTTTAAATATTTATTTTCTCTCTCACCTTTCGGCGTATTAGCTTCTTAGATGCTGTTTTGGGGAGTGATTCCCAGAAAAAAACCTTGGTTGGAATTTTATAGGAAGATAGCTTCTGCTTACAATAATCTTTTATTTCTCTTGTTAATTGGACTTCTTCAGGGGCATCTTCAACCTTAACAACTACCGCAACAATTTCCTCACCATGAATTTTGCTAAATTTTCCAACCACCACGCATTCAGCGACAAAAGGATGAAAGTATATTGCTTCTTCAACTTCCATTGGGACAATATTTATCCCTCCTTTAATAATAAGATCTTTCATACGATCTAAAAAGAAAAACTTACCATTCTTTTCCTCTCCTAGATCTCCAGTATGGAACCAACCTTCATTAATAACTTCTTTATAAAGAGATTCGTTTTGATAATATCCAGTAAAGATATTTTCTCCCTTGAGTAATATTTCTCCATCTTCAGCAATTTTGCACTTATTTACATCTAATGGATAACCAATACTCCCTGGCTCCCAGTCAGGCTCCCTTGGGTCATCGATATGGGAGGGTCCGGTCTCAGAAAGACCATATAGATTAGCCACTTTTATTCCATATATTTCCATAAATTCTTTCTGACTCGTTAATGGAAGAGTTGACGAGCCACACCCAATAAATTTAAGCTGCGATAGATCATTGCCTTGGTTGTTCAAACGTAGCTTATTGAGCATCAAAAGAACTGTGGGCACTATTTGGGTGTATGTGATCCTTTGCTCAGCTAGTATCTTGAAAAAATTTTGACGGAGTTTCTCAAAGCCTTGAGAGATAATAAGATCAGATCCCACCATCAAAGATGGCAAAATATTATAATTAATCGAGGCGGTATGTCCAAAAGGTAATAAAGCAAACTGTTTATCTTCAGTCGAAAATTTGTACCCTCTTATAATGCTTGCTATTAGGCTAATCATATTCTTATGCGAGTAGATAACGCCTTTAGGGTTTCCAGTAGTACCTGATGAATAATAAAGAGCAGCAGCTTGATTTTCACTGATGTTAGGCCTATTATAATTTTTAGGGCTAGTTTGCTTCTCATATACTTTGAGCACGTTATATTCATTCCCAAGATTTTTATGAATGTCTTCCCTGTCTGTTACTATAGCTTTGGGCTTTACATAAGCAAGTATTTTATTAAGCTCTTGAACTTGAACAAAATGCGGCAATGGGCTAAAGATCCATCCACCCATCATCGATGCAAGAAAATACTCCACCCATGCAGAGGAATTTGGCAGGATGATGGTCAATCTATCACCCTGTTCGAGCTCTAGACCGGCAGCAAGCCCTAAAGCACTTTCGTATACTTGAGCAAAACTTTTTTTAACCCCAGTATCTAACTCATATATTATCTTTGGAGACTCCAAGTGTGCAGAAAAATAATCTGCAAGTGTAATTATTTTTTCCACTTTTTTATTTCGTTTATTATCTGAGGGATGCTTCCAAATTTATCAATATTCTCCCCAGAAATAGAGATATCAAACTCATCCTCAATATATGAGAGGATTGTAAGATAGGCCATAGAATCCCATTCAGAAAATTCTTTTTGAGTAGATTTAGAACTGACCTCATCAAAATCTAAATTGAGAGCTTCAGCAACAATGGAACGCACTCGAGAAGATAGTATTTGATCATTTTTCAAGTTGACACTCCTTATGCTTTTCCATTAAACCATGGGAAACTAAATCATCGACCATTGGAAGCAGCTCCCAAAAAGGTATGTTAATAATTACAGAAATATCTAGCAAAGATTTTTCACCATCTGAATAGCTTATTAAATTCATCATAGCTCTCACTCCTGTTTTTTGGCCTTTTGTACTTAAATTAGGATACAGACCTCTTTTCCCCAGTTGTGGTTCACAAATCACTATCATTTTTGGATAACAGTTAAATTCTAATATTTTAATTGATTTTTTTAAAGCAAGGAATCCACCATTAAGACCTTCAGATGTAATAAATTTTAAGTCATCAAGTGAGGTGTGATATTCTGGATATTCTCCATATTTACTTCGCATTATTGTTGCAATTGGCAAGTCTACACCGGGGGCACAATATTGTCTTTCGTCACTCCCTCTATCTAGCCAAGTATATTGCTTATATTCAGGCTCAATATGAGACAAAACATGCTGTGCAATAATATCTGAAAGGGTATTTCCATTTCTTGAAGGCAAATATGAATAACAGTTATTGTCTCCAATACACGTTACTACATATCCAGCTATAATATTTTTTTTTAAATGTTCAATATGTTTACTTAAGTAAACAATTGAGCCAATTGTTTCTGGCACAAAAATTATTCTATATGTAAATCTTCTATTTTTAAGGCTCATCAACCACTTAACAAGAAAAGTAGTTACGACTGGGCCAGATAACTCATTATTTCCCATCGATGGATGACATATGTATGTTGATAATAATATTTCTTTATCTTCAGCCCCTTTTAATATAATCTCTCCATAATTTAATTCACCATCTCTAAGTGTTGATTTAATAACAGCATGATATTTACCAGCTGGAAGTTTAGATCGTTGTTTATGAGTAAGGCAGAATCCCCATTGTTCTTGATAATATGAAGTTACATATGGAATAGCATTTTTTTGTTTTGGCAATGAATGAAGATACTTATCGAGTTCTTCTCGTGTCAACCAGGTATCAACTGGAATTGAATAACCCACAACATGTAAATTGTTTTTTGAAAAATCTACAACCTTATTACCATAATTATCCTCTATATAAGCATCTGTAATATTCCATTCTTTTGGCACAGTCCAATCAAATGCTGTTGTACCTGATGGAACACTCTCAATATTTAGTTCTGAAATTTCTTGCTTAATAAAGGCTAACGTTTCTCTTACACCATCGCCAGTTAAACTTCGGGCAATTGGCCATAGTACTTTAGCCATTTTATGCATTTTATCACCATTACTAATTTCATTACTGAGACCAGGATCAGAGAAATTACTCATACGTTTTCACCTATTATAAAATTTGGTTAACCTATTATATAAAATAAAAATAACTTTCAAGTCACTGATCACATTTATATAGCTAATGCTTTAATCATTATGATGCTGCATTATCCAATTTAATCTCGACATAATCAGAGAATTTTAGATCAAGCCAATCTTGGATTTATTGTTTTCAATCCAGGTTGAAAGCTCATCAATAGTCATCCATTTTTTATTATTATCAGATGAATAAACAAAATTCGATGGCACTCTTTTTCCATCCTTAATTCTTTTTTCATCTATAGACCAATTATGAATCATTGGTAAAATCTTAAAATGATCTTTATATTCAAAAGTATTTGGGGCATCTTCAAGACCAATCATTTGCTCATGAATTTTTTCACCCGGACGAATACCAATGATTTTATGGCTGGAATTTCTATTTACTGACCTGGCTATGTCTAGAATATTCATAGATGGTATTTTTTTTACGTAAATTTCTCCACCCTCCATATCTTCAAATGCATGCCAGACTAGATCAACTCCCTGTTGCAAAGTGATCATAAATCGAGTCATTTTTGGATCAGTAATTGGTAATTCACCTTTTTCTATCAATGACATAAAAAAGGGAATAACAGAGCCACGCGAACCCATAACATTTCCATAGCGCACTATAGAAAAGCGAGTACTATGAGTATTAGCATGAGAATTTGCAGAAACAAATAGCTTATCTGATGCCAATTTTGTGGCCCCATATAGATTAATTGGATTACTTGCTTTGTCGGTTGACAATGCTACAACACCCTTAACATTTTGATAAATACATGCATCAATAAGATTCATAGCACCATTTATATTGGTTTTAACACATTCAAATGGATTATATTCTGCTGTAGGAACAATTTTAGTAGCAGCAGCATGAACCACATAGTCAATACCATCAAGTGCCCTTATTAACCTCTCTTTATCTCTTACATCACCAATCATGAACACAACTCTCTTATCATCCTTAAATTTTTGTGCCATGTCCCACTGCTTCATCTCATCTCGTGAAAATATGACTAGGCGCTTAGGGTTATACTTTTCTAATGTCATTGGAACAAACTCATTACCAAATGAGCCTGTTCCACCAGTTATTAAGATCGATTTGTTTTTCATCACAATGAAATTCCTATTAATATATTTTGTTATTAGTTATTTTAATTTTTTGGCTCTTTAAATTTCTCAAACTATGTCTTTTAAATAACTTCAAAAAATATACTTATTTACACTTTCCTCAACTTATATTTTCACTAAAACCTAATTTTTTAAACTTATAAGTTTTGTATGAGGGTTTTCACCTTGCTAAAAAAATTTTACTTGAGGTATTAGATCAAAAGGTAAAGTATAACCTAAAAAATTTTTGACTAAATGCACAAAAATTTGAGAAAATTTGACTTATTCCCAAATTAAAATCATTCTTCATTCTTCATTTTTTTAGCCATACGTTGAAAATTTTTGTTGTTATCAATTAAAAACTGGAAGCTTCCTTGATCAATTAACCTTCCTTTATCCATCAAAAAAATATTATCACACTCCTGTAAAGTAGTTAAACGATGAGCAATTAGGATGATGGTTTTTATCTCAGAAAGTTGTAAAATAGCATTCATGACCTTGTCCTCTGTTATTCCATCTAGTGCACTGGTGGCTTCATCCAGAATTAAGATATCTGGATTATGGTAAAGAGCTCTTGCAATACTAAGTCGTTGACATTGCCCGCCACTTAAACGAACTCCACGGTCCCCAACTAAAGTTTCATACTGATTTGGGAGTTCAGTTTCAATAAATTCTGATATTTGAGCAATTCTCGCCATATCTCTAACACGTTGCAAATCAATATTATTTTCAGAGATTCCAAAAGCAATATTTCTAGCAATAGTCCCATCAGCAATAAAGCCTGATTGAGGCACATATCCAATATTAGTCTGCCACCAGGAAAGATTAGACCCATCTAATAGCTCTCCATCAAGCTGAATTTGGCCTGAGACTGGTTCAAAAAGACCAAGAATTAGATCTACTAATGTGGTCTTACCAGCACCACTTCCACCTGCAATCCCAATTAAACTTCCTACTGGTATATTCAATGAAACTGAATCTATAACTTTTTTATTTGATCCAGGATAAGAAAAACTCAGTTTTCGTAATTCAATTTTTTGTTTTAGTCTAGAATCTTTAACTTTTAGAATTTGTGATGTTTTCTTCTGATTTGAATGAAGTGCGGCAGTTAAATCTTCTTGAATAGCATGGAGTGATGGGCTATGAAATCTAATTCGGGCTATCTGATAATAGATATTATGAGCTGAAGGCATTACTCGATTCATTGCAAGGGCATACATTCCTAGAACAGGTATTGCAAGTTGAAACCCTCCACTTTCACTAATCATCAATATGGTAATTAGTAGAATACCTCCAAAAGCAGCTACCTCTACTAGTCCCCGCGGTATCTCTCCAAATAAATGAATTTTAACTTGAGCATCACAATATTTTTTAGCCGCAGGTTCAAATATATCCAAATAAGTCTCACTATTCCTACGAATTTTAATTTCTTTAATGCCTGCAAATGCCTCATTAATTAATTTAAAAGATTTTTGTGAAAATTCTGGACTGATCTTGCCATAATAATCTAATCTTGATTTGAGTCGCTTATAGACTAGAAAATAAAATAGTACCATAACACCTAAAAGTGTTAAAGTCATCAATGGCTCAATCCAAACAAGCAAAGAAATAGTAAACAAAGTACTAAATAAGGAACTCATTATCATAAAGTATGGGTGGATAACACCCGCCACAGCAGCATTAGTTCGCACTTGTAATTTTTCTAAAAGAGCATTACCAGAGTGTTGCACATGGTAAATATAAGGCTGGTTCAGATAATAGCGAAACATACGTCTGTGAAGATTAAACCAAATCCTTTGAGCAATAAATTGTCCATACCAGGTGCTTAACAAACGTACTAGCTGATTTACTAGCAATGCCGTCAATGACAATAATCCTAAAAATACTAAGAATTGTTTATCTGTTACTTGAGTCCAAGTCTGAATTGAGAGTAAATATGCATTCGACTTTAATAACTCAGGACTTGCTGCAACTGAAAGAAATGGGAAAATAGAGGCAACTCCCAGCATATCTGTCAAGCCAGAAAGGGTATAGAGAATAGTTACCAAAGAAAGCTGACGACGTTCTTTTTTATTTAATAAATCCCAAACCTTTCTGAATTGTGATTTCAATTTATCGTATCCAGAAGATTGGCATGTTTATGAATAAATTCTTGGCTAATAGGTGCAAAGGCTTTAACTAAATGACCTCCATGTTTTTGACCACATCTCTCAGCTAAAACTTTAAAACGAAGTTGAAGGTCATCATCAAGATTTAGAGAATCACTTCCTTCAGTACGTTTAAGCATCTCAATAGTTACAGCTTCAAGTTCTTCAGGCGTATTTTCCAAAGATTTTAATCCTTCTTTTAATAATCTATCAGCCCCAAACATAGTTGTAGGTGGAGACATATAATCTTCAAATGATAAATATTTATCATTCTTTTGATGCTGTAAAAACCTTGGCAGAAAAAGATCATTTTCAAATAAACTAAAATATTGTATAAAATGTGAGCAATTAGTTAGTATAACTGGGACTCCGAAAAATCGAGGTATTCTCAGCGGTCCTGATGCAGTTCCAATCAAGAAGCGACAAGTTGCTCCAAGAAATACATCCATGAAGTCACTTCGAATTTTCATATGGGCATAGTCAATCACCTGAGGCATACTTGGGAGTTCTGTCATAGAAGGGTCTCCAATACGAAAAACCCATCCACCAGCTTTAGTGACTGCTTCACAGGCTTTAAGGTAATCTAAAGGATTAGCATTTCGCCAGTTTTCTGTATTGCCAACTTTGGCCTCGCCTCTGTATCCTGGTTCTCGTACATGCATTGTTACATACCATGCATCATCTGGCAGTCCTAGTTTTTTTAATACTTTTTGCCCCATAGCATGGTGTTTTTCACTCAAATGAAACAATGGCCCCTCCATTCCAAGTTTTATTCGCGCTATCTCGGTTATATTAGCTGCAATATCAAGAAATGGACTGATATCATTCATTGGCAAACATATTCCAAGAGGAAGGGTTAAGGATGATTCAAGTCCTTTCATACCCTCTATAACTTCTTGGTTACGGACAACATTTAGGTATGGTTCAAAATAGCTAAAAAGCGTAGGATTACGGAGTTGAGCATTTTCTGGCAAAAGCAAGAAAATCTCCTTTGGAACTCTTAAACCATATTTATTAGCCCTCAATAAACCCTCGATAGCATAATGGTTTCCCAAGCTACCCATTACATTACCAACCCAAATAAACTCTATATTAAGCTTTGCAAGCCTAGTATTTGACAACCACTCCTGAAGTATTATGGCATATCTCTCCATTTGGTCATATGCTCTGGGGTCATGAGTCATGTGAAGGCATTGCACAAGCTCTAAATGCAACTTTGGGTGTTTTGGATGCATACTTGCCAGTTGCTCTGTTGAACGCAGCCTAGCAATAGGGTCTTTAATACTCTGCAGTTTCAATATTTCCTTGTCAATACCTTGAAATCTCTGAACATTAAGCCCATATTTACGAAGTTTTTGGAGTACTTGAGCTGCAAACTCTCTTATATATTTTTTCATGGATTAAAGCCCTTTAAGAAGTGGCAAGCATAGATTAACAATTTGAAAAAGTGTTCTAAATTTAAGGCCGTTATATTCCTGTAATAGATCTAGCTAATGATTCTTGCCCATTTAAAGAAATACCCCCATCAACATAAATAAATTGACCGGTAATAAAAGATGACTGGTCGCTACATAAAAAATTTACTGCATTAGCCAAATCTTCGCTAGAACCTTGCCGCCCAAGTGGAATTATCTTTTTAAATAAGTCTTGAAGTTCTATTTCATTTTCATAGAACTCTTTATTCTCTTTTTTTAATAATGTTCCAGGAAGCAAGCAATTTACTCTAACGCCCTTAGGTCCCATTTGTACAGCATAATACCTCACAAGGTGCTCAAGTGCGGCCTTGCTTGCATGGTATGCTAATGGCTGTTCACTAACAATAGTTTGCCCAGCAGGAGATCCAATAGCAACTATAGAAGCTTTGTCTGAAAAATTATCTTTAAACGCATCTATCGTATTCTTTACTGCACGAACATTAAGATCAAATTCATAGTTATAGTCATCTACTGCAGTTCTGTTTTTTTGACAAAAAATTAAGTTATCGATTGGTGACATTGCATCAATAATTTTCATGCAATTTTTATTAATATTAACGTCTAGCAAATCAAAAGAAACATGTTCCATTTGTGAATTATGGTCTGTTCTTGAAAGTACACATATATTGTCACCACGTTTCTTCAACTTTTCACTAATAACAAGTCCACTTCCTCTAGAGCCACCAATAATAATGCTATTTTTCATACAATATGCTTAAAAGTTAATTATTCTTAATTATTTTAAATTCTGGTAATGGTACTATGAATTCACCCTTAAAATCTTTATGCTTTTCAATTATTAAGTCTGCATACCTCCAGGCTATTATAACAATAGTGTCGACTTCATTATTATAGATATATTCAGGATCAAAAACCTTTAGATGAAGACCTGGACTAAAAGTGCCAATTTTTCCAGTATTTTCATCAACCAGTGCATCAAAGTATGCTCCTACTCCAAAATGATATAAAAATGTAGTTGATGTTGCTGATGCGCCATATCCTACAATTTTTTTATTTCTATTATTTATTAAATAAGTTAAAAGATTAGTTCTTGCTACAACTATATTATTACTCAGTTTGTTAAATGCAGCTTTTGTGTTAAATTTACTACTTTCCTCAATGTTTCGGTAATACTGAACTGCTTTAGTTTCATTTCTAGTTGAATCATTATGTGCAAAATAATATCTCATTGATCCTCCTTTAGTAGAAACTGGCTGTAAATCAATAAGCCTCATACTACATTTTTTAAATAACTTCTCTAAAGGAGCAATCGAAATATTTGAAAGATGCTCATGATATATGAAGTCAAACATATTATTTTTCATCATATCCCCTAAATAAGCAGATTCAATTACTGTTACACCATTCGGAGAAAGAACAGTTTTAACCGCTTCAATAAAATCAACTACACTATCTATATTTGCCAATAGATTATTTATTGTAATAATATCAAACAAACCATATTTTTTTTCGACTTGAGCTGCTGTATCTTTGTTGAAATAGGTTGCTAAAGTATTAATCCCAGAGCTATTTGCAATTGATGCAATTTCTTTAGCAGGCTCAACCCCCAATACTGATAAGCCCTTTGCTTTAAAATAACTCAATAGAACTCCTTCATTACTGCCAATATCCAATACAGAAGAGACCTGAACATCCTTTAACCTGTTTAAGACATCATCAGCATAAGTTTTAAAATGTTTAACTAAACCTGAAGAACTGGCTGTCACATAAATATAATCTTTATAGATATATTCAGGATCTACAACGCATTGTATTTGAGAAAGTCCACATTCTTGACAAAGAAATAGGTCCAAGGGAAAGATTTCTTGAAATTGTTTTTTTTGAAGATATTGATCACACACCGGTGATGGTGCTAATGGCAACACTAACTCTAGCTCTGTACTTTCACAAAAATGACATTGGTTAGATAAGTAAAATTTAGGTTCCATTATTATTTTTCCTTTTAAAGTGACACATTATATGAGGCTTAAAGTAATAGATCATCTCAATAACTCTTTATTACTTCTTAAATATTCTGCCCCAATCCGAAAGTCCGAACTCTTCAGCTTATCTGGTCCAAAGAGCGCCCAAAAACGTTGCTGCAGATCCTCATCTTCATCAGAGGCTTGCCAGGTACCATTAAGTC
>Ga0075444_10000525_pt1 | contig 22614 bp, 23 predicted proteins | sample CoawatmetaG01DNA_FD_76836 | JGI IMG/M metagenome (GOLD analysis project Ga0075444, IMG submission 76836) | Marine microbial communities from the West Antarctic Peninsula - Coastal water metaG017-DNA | ecosystem: Environmental > Aquatic > Marine > Coastal | place: Atlantic Ocean: West Antarctic... | reverse complement strand
GAGCAGAACCTTGATAGCTAGACGAGAAACCACCGCCGCCGCCACCGCCGCCCCCATAACCACCGGCTGGGCTGCGAGTGAAGCCAGAAGATCCACCACGAATACCAGGGAGGTCTAGACTCTCAGGCAGCGGAGCGAAACCTACAGGAGGAATAGGCTCATCACAGACAATCGGGTCAAGGGAGACATCTGAACGGAATGGTTTTGGCGTCGGCCGCCACATGGGCGCCGATTGTTGAGGCATCACTGCCGCTTGGGGCACAACCACCTGGTGCACAGGCTGACCGCCACCGTGTCTTGATTGTTGGGTATCGGTCGAATATTGATTATCGCCAGGTTGCTTCACCCAACGCCCCATGTTTACTGGCGGCAATTGAGCATAAGCAGGCAGACTGTTAGCAATGAAAAGAGCCGCTAAAGAAATAGATAGAGCAACAGGCGCTCTACGAATCTTCTGAACGGCAGCATGCATATGAGAATAGGAAGAATTGGGGTGATTCAATCTTTATCCCTCCAGGGGACAAATGGCTATATAGATTCTTCATGCCCTATTTATCTAGTAAAAGAAACGCCAAAAAACAAAAAATAAGGGCTTGACAACAAGATTCTAAGCGGATTTCGCGCCTTGTTCTCCTTCACATGCGCAAGCGAAACCCCTGAACTACTAATGGGGTGACCAAAACTTAATCCTTTTCAGGCCCCTTGTCAACAGAAAAGTATGATAACACCACCAAGAATGTTAGCCAGGCAACATTTTTTTGGGAATGGGGAGATTCCCATCATTAAATTTGTTAACCGAAAAATACCAGCAACAAAAATCTGGGGGAAACCCAGTACAAAATGCGAGCGTAATTTTGTAAGGCTTATAGAATGGGTATTACCATTTTTAGAGCACTTGGCTGCTGTTAGCATACTAGCCGGTGCAAATGTTCTTCTTACCAGCCTGGGAAGCCATGAAAGACTTCAATAATAAATATCGCCATTGCAAAATAATTTGTCTGGCTCTCTCTCTCAGCCTGGTGAGTGCTACGGCATTTATCAGACCCTGCCCAGCCAAGGCCGCAGCAAGGCGTGGCGGTGGTGTCTACCTCACTACACCCAATCCGACCAATCCACTTGAGCACAACAACCGAGCCGTAGAATTAGGGTCTAAGCAACTCTGGCAACAGGCCCTTGAAGAGCATAAATTGGCCCTTGAAGGGGATCCTGAAAACATTACTTTCAGACGTAATTTATCAGCCGGAGAACTTAGATACGCTGATTCATTACGTGCGGCAAAAAATCTTCCAGCGGCAATTACCCACTACAGAAGGGCACTATTTGCCGATCCTAATAATGCCCCAGCAGATAGCAACCTTGACTATTGCTTGAATGCCCTAGGAAAAAATCCATCAGATCCTTCTTACCGACTGAGTTTAGCCAAAGGTGCAGAAGGCACTCCCGACCACTTTGAAGATGCTGTAGTTGAGTTTCGCAAAGCAGCAAAATTATCCGACACCGGCATAAATCACTTCTATTTAGGTCAGTGCTTGATGCGTGGCGGCAAAGTCGTAGAAGGCTATGACGAAATGATTGTGGCCCTGCGCAAAGACTGGCCCAAAGACAAAGAAAACACCGAAGCTCTCTCTGACTGCCACACGGTGCTTGGTGACACTCTCAAAGATTTTGCTTACAAGGCCAAAGGCTATCAAGACAAATCAGTTTTCACCCGCAGACTCAATAATGCCGCCTCAGAATATAGACGAGCTGTCACTGTTAACCCAAGCAACTCTAATGCCATTCGCGGCCTGCGCGATGTCGGTATCGAAGCAGTTGCGATCAACCCATCATTTAGAAATCAAATGCTCTTGGGGGGCGCCTACCTGCTGCAAGGCGATTTCGACCACGCCAAACTCTGCTATGAAAAAGCCTGGCGAGCAGAGCCAACCAACCCAGATCTAGCTAAAGCCCGCATTGCCTACCACCAGGCCGTGGTAGAAAGTGCCCTGGCCACCCCCATGCGCGTGGCCGAGACAGTGCAGAAAGTCGACGACCTAATCAAGCTCAACCCCAATGACGCTCAGCTTTGGTACATTTTAGCCCGGGGCCGCGACCGTCAGGGTGAGAAAGCTGGCGCTGTTGAAGCGGCTCAGAAAGCCATTGCTCTCAATAAATTCGTCAATCCACTGCTGGTTCCCTTCTATAACAATTTAACCGGGCAAGGTCCTGAAGCAGCAGCTGCTGGCACAAGCGGCACGGCGGCCAGTGCCACAGCCGGAGCCCTCGGCGGCACACCGGGAGGCACCGGGCCAGGTGCAGCCAATGCTGCAGCCAGCAGTGCCAAAGCCAAGCCGACAGTCGATAACACTGCTGCCTATGGCAAGATTGAAAGTCTGATCAAAGAAAATAAGCTTGACGAAGCGATAAAAGAAGCAGACACTCTAGCTGGGGCCAGCCCAAGCGACGGAAAAGTATGGCTCTTAGAAGGCACTGCCCTAGAAAAGCAGGGTAAGCTGGACGACGCGGCCACTTGCTATCGCCAGGCAGCGGGCCTAAAAGAAGCCGGTGCCGCAGACGCCCTGAGGCAAATCAACACTTCTAGGGTACAACCATTATTAAATGACGCTGAAAAGCTCATCATCGAAAAGAACAACGCTGGAGCATTAGCCATCCTCAAAGAGGCAATCATTCTGGCACCAAATCTACCAAGCCTGCATCGCAAAGCAGCCCAAGTGCTTAAAGCTATGTCAGATGAAGGGGAAGCAGCAAAGGAGAACAAAAAAGCAGATGACCTGGAGAAAGCAAAATAACTCTTTCTTCAAAGTAGCTATAGCCAGCGCCTTTTCGCTTGCTCTGCCTTTTTGCGCCGTGTTTTCCCAATTCTCTTTGCCCGCCTCGGCCACCACTTTAGCTGACGCTGACGGACTGCTGCTGCAGAACAAACTAAAGCAAGCTGAAGATGCTTATCGCGAACTCCTTGAAGAAGATCAAACTGGCGATGCCTATGCTGGCCTTGCTGTAGCCCTGGCTAAACAGTCATGGCCAGCCAAATTGCTGGAAGCAGAAAAACTTTTGCGCACAGCTAAAGAAAAGTTTTCCGATAACCCTAATGTCATTGCTGCTGCCGGATACGTCTCTTATGTTCACTCTAAGACAGTGGCCTCCCCAGCTAAGCGCGACCTTTATTTGGAAGCCGCCGAAAAATTGTGCAAAAAAGCTATCAAAGAAAACTCAAATATTGTCATCGCCCAACAGACTTTAGGCATGGTCAAAATTGCCCAAGACGACATGGACGGTGCGGTGGACCCGCTGCGCAAAGCTAATAACTTAGCCGAGAATAGTGTCAATCTCACCTTACTAGCCCAAGTTTTGCTGCATTTAGACCCTCACGATAAAGAAGCAGAAGAGTTCGTCAACAAGGCACTTCAGCTTAAGAGTGACTATGGTCCAGCTCACCTGCAAAAAGCCGTAGTGCTCACTAATCAAGGCAAACACGAAGAAGCCTTCATGGAATTGCACAACATTCCTGATAGCGGACGCAGCTCTGATTGGCATTTAGTCGAAGGCGATATTTATCGCAAACAAGGTGACGGCCCCTCCGCTCTCGCTAGTTGGGCCAAATCAAACTCTTTAGACCCGCGCAACCCTGAGCCCTATAAACGACGCGCTGAGTATTACACCAATCGTGGTGACGGCGAACTGGCGATTTCGGAATACCACAACGCCCTCGATATTTTGCCTAACGATTTTCAAATGCGCAATCAGTTAGCGGAACTGGCCCTGCGCCAAGACAAACTTGAAGTAGCAGAATCTGAATTCAAAACTATTTTGGCCGGCAAACCAGACGACCCCACAGCTATGCTTGGCTTAGCTCGCTGTGGCTTCCGCAAATTCCGCAAAGAAGGCTCTTACCCAGCTGATTTTACTCAGTTGATGGATAAGCTCCAAAACATCGTCACCGAACAATCGGTGCAGGGAGCTGTGATCAAGAACGGCACTCGCGATTTGCAAGAAAAAATTGATTTGTCAGAAGCGGAAAAAGCCCTGACTCAAAACCGCTTTAGAGAAGCTAATTCCAAATTTACAGGCATCATTGAAAAGCATCGCGAAGAGCCATTTGAACTAATAACTCTGGGAGAACAATGCTTCCAAGAAGGCGACTATCGTGCTGCCGAAAAAGCCTTTACTTATGCCAAAGATATGAATGAAGTATCGACCAGGGCTGAGCAAGGCATGAGCCGCATCAATAATCAGCGCAACGAAGCGGCTCGACAAGTCAAACTCGGCGATGCCACCTGGAAAATACCTGAAGTCGCCATTGACCATTACAAGCAGGCTCTATCTGCCGATCCTCAATATTCCAATGCCTACTATGGTCTCTTCAATCTCTTCACTAAGTCTGAAAAGCAAGACCCTGGTCAAGCGATCAACTACGCTCTATGCTTCTTAGAAGCCTCCGAAGATGCCAATCCCTTGCGCAAAGAAGTAGAATCGAACCTGGTAAAACTGAAGAAAAAATCTGGCCCAGTCAAAGGCAAAGAAAATTAAATTCTAGAAGAAGTTGGAGGTCTTATGGCTGTCGGTAAAAGAGATGCAAAAGCTTCAAAAGGACGCATGGGTGGAGGTGCAAAAAAACCTGACCCGAAGAAAGCGGTCTTTGATGCCACACCAGAAGAAGATGGTGCCGATATTTCACACGACGGCAGGTCGGCGGTCAAACCGCACAATATTCGTGAAACCAAAGCTTATTTGAAGGCGCAAACTGGCGCCAAGCGCATGTGGTCTAATTATGTCAGCTTTCTTGGTGACTCATTTCAACAAATGGACAGAGTTGAGCAAATCGCCATCATTCAAAAGTTTTCAATGGCATTTAGCATTGGCATAGCCGTTATAGCAATCAGTTGCTTCTATTCGCTTTTGCCACAGCAACTGCGAGTGCTGGTCGTGCCAATTGGCGTTGGTGGAGCCTGGTGGTTTGGGTCTAAAGTAATTGCACCACAAATTATCAATCGTTTGGATAAATATATTCATCCAGACTAAAAGTAAAATGCAAATCAACAAAGAAAAACTGAAAGTAATTGGGGGCGCGCTAATTGTTTTAGCGGCAATAGCAGTGATGTTCAATCAAGTGTTCAGCTTTGCCTTTGGCATTGTGCGCATGGTTAGCATGATTCTCATAGCCCTGACAATTGCCTGGGTTATAACCAATGTAATGGTGCGTTTGCGCGGCAAGAAAAAGCCAAGTAACACGATACAAAGCGCAGCGACATCTCGATCTGGGGAGCTGGCAGCAAAAAAAGCAGAAAGCAGCGACAATGAATCTAACTAGCGAAAAGAAGGACGTGAATAATTTGAACAAGCAGGCGCGGCCAATAATTCTAGCTTCACTTTTTACGATTTTGGGCTCGACCACACTTAGCTTGGCCATCGGATTAACCGGTCCAAAAGCGGCTCTAGCAGCGAAAAAAGAAGAAGTATACGAAGACGCCTACCGCGCCCCTAATAGTTTTCACGGCAAAGCAGTTGTACTTCCTATTGGTACCAGTTTTGAAGGAAGAATTCAAAGCACCATTGGCTCATCGGCATCCAGACCGGGAGAGCGCTTCAGCGTCGAAGTAAGCGCCCCAGTATTAGCCAACGGCACGGAAGTCTTGATACCAAGCGGAACAGAAGTAATTGGCGAAGTTGTGGAAGCAATTTCATCCTCCCATCAACCTCAGCAAAAGGGCTTTCCCCGCCCCTTAGGCAAACTAAGAGTGCAACTAATGAGCATCCACATGCCTAGCGGTGTCACCTTGCCTCTGGTAGCATCTCTCTGCGGCGAAACTAGTGCCAATCAAAAAGGTGGCGGCAGCGGCCTGACTTCGCGCAAATCAAGTGTCGCCTATGTCGGCTCACAAGCAGGCTTTGATGCTGTCAATCCAGCCATGGGCAACAAACGCGATCCCCGCACAGGCAAAATTGCTGTGATCAAACGAGAAGACATTCTCAAAGATCCAATCTTGGGTGAAGCGGCCAATTCAGGCGGTGGCAATAACAATAGCCTGGTACGTTCTCTCGTTAAGAGAGGAAGAGACCTTTATATTTATAGCGGTTCACCACTAACTGTTAGACTGGATGCCCCTCTAAAAATTTCTTTTGCCGCCTCAAGCGGTCAGTCTTCGATAGACTCGGCCGTACTAGAAGAACCAGCACCAACACGAGGCAAGGCTGGTAAGCGCTTTGCCAAAGAACGACCAGCCCCAGAAGCAGAGGCTCAAGAGAGTTCACAGAATGCACCCGCCACCCCTGGTACCATGCCATCAGGCAATTCTGGCACTAGCTCGCCTGGCCCAGCCAGGCCAAGAGTAACTAGCCCAGGCAGCGACTTCTAGAACGCTCAAACAAACAAATAGCGAGAATATCGAGACTTTATAATGGCTTCTGAAGATGCAAACTCAAACTCACATTTAGATCAATCTGGTCAACTTCCTTTTGTCGTAGCAATTACCGGTGCCAGTGGCGCTATATATGGCATGCGCTTAGTGCAGTTTTTGATGGAAGTTAATCAGCCAGTTGACTTGTTGATGTCGAAGGCGGCCTTGAGAGTTGTTAAAGAAGAACATGACCTGGTCTTTGGCGAAGATTTCAAAGCCGGCTTACTGAAACACCTCGAGCTACCAGATACAGTACCGCTGCGCACCCATAGCCTGACTGATTACGGCGCCTCAGTGGCAAGTGGCTCTTACCGGACACGAGGCATGGCAGTCGTACCTTGCAGCCTTGGCACCCTGGGAGCCATAGCCAGTGGACTTACTGAAAATCTAATTCATAGAGCCGCTGCCGTCACCCTAAAAGAACGAAGAACCTTGCTGATATTAGTGCGTGAAATGCCTTTTGGCCTGATTCAACTGCGCAATATGGTCACCTTGTCCGAGGCAGGGGCAGTTGTTGCATGCGCTTCACCTGGCTTCTACCATCGCCCACAATCGGTCGACGATCAGATAGACTTTGTTGTTGGTCGTGTACTTGATCAATTCGGATTCGACAATAGGCTATTTAAGCGATGGAAAGAAGACAGCCGCCCAATCTACCAGGCATCAAAAAAAAGCTAGACCCGGTCGGTGAGGGCACCTACACTTTTGTAGTCGGACTTGTTACAGGCGTCAAAGGCCTGCGAGGTGATCTCAAGCTTAAACTCAAGGGCAACATCGACTTAATTGACAACATCAAGACTGTACAGATAGCCACTGCGGATGGTGCCAGACAAATTGCCCACGTGCGCAGCTTCAAGGCTGAACAAAAACTTGTTCTGATGTCTCTACAAGAGTTCGAAGATCGCACCGCCAGTGAAGGCATCATTGGCGCCACGTTATTCACAGAACGCTCGCAACTAAACGAGTTAAGCGAGGATGAATGGTGGCTCGACGACTTGATTGGCTTGAAGGCTTTCACCGTTGAAGGAGAAGAACTCGGCAAAGTTTCAGCAGTGTTTGGTGAGACCTCTCAATTGCTCGAAATTACCAACGGTGAGAAATCGCATTTGGTGCCTTTTGTCAAAGCCTTAGTACCAGTAGTCGACATCAAAGCTGGGCGGGTTGAAATCGTCAATTTACCTGGTCTATTTGAGTGATTTTTTTGTTTGCAGCGAAATGACTACTTAAACTCAGACATTAACAATTACTCCTATTAAATCGAACGTGACCGGCTTGATATCTGGTTACATATCTATTACATTACTGTTTATCGTATTAATGATTTTTTTTGGCAGCCCGTGCGTCACAGCCATAATTTTCAAGCAACTTCTTCGCAGTTGCTGTTCTCTGGCACCTAACTTTCTCTTTTAGACTCCCACCCCTCCATAGACTAAGAAAGCCATGAACAGCGCAATTACAACGCCAGTTATTCTCTCGCCAATCACCGACGAAGAAATTGAACGGCTCGACCTATTTTTACCGACCGTCAATGTCATCTCTTATGCTGGCCCCGGCGTTACCGGTGGCGTTCCCGATTCGCTTGAACCAGTAGTAAGAAGGCTAGGAACCAGAGTGAACTGGTTTGCTCTTTCCGAGTTGCCCCAAGCCAACAGCGATTTTGCACCGCCTAGCAAAGATAGCGCTGGCAGTGGCTTCAGCTACTATGCCCCCCTGGCTCCCAAACGCTTGTTTGATGCTCACCAAAAAGTGGTTAATGGCTATCTCTGGGATTTGCTCCATGGCTTTGTCAGTAAAAGTACCTTTGACCCAGAAGCATGGAAATCATTCCGGGCCCTCTGTCAATCAGTGGCCTCTGAATGTATAACCACAGCCTCTGAGAGCTTCCCCACGATCTGCTGGCTGCACGATTATCAACTAGCCCTAGCAGCACCAGTTCTAGCTTCTCAACACGGCATTGTGCTTTCGCAGTTCTGGCACGCCCCCTGGCCCAAGCCCGAAATAATAGCTAGCTCTCCAATCGGCCGCGAGCTAGTGCAGTCAATGTTGCACAACAAACTAATTGGCTTCCATACCGATGAATACGCCGAGAACTTCCTCAAAACAGTGGCGCTCTTATTGGAAGATGCTGTAGTGGATCTCACCAACTACAAAGCCACCTACCAGGGGCGCACAACGTCAGTAGCAGTATTGCCTCTCGGTGTCGACATGCCTTACTGGCAAGAGCTAGCGGCAGCCTCGAAGCCCTACTCAGAAGCCCTTGCTGCGAAGCTGGGCTTAGCCAATCAATTTATTCTTGGTGTGGAACGCCTCGAGTACACCAAAGGAATTTTAGAGAGATTGAATGGTTTAGAGCTAATGCTCAAAACCAACCCCTCTGAACACCGCCGCTTTCACTATGTGCAAATCTCGCAAGAAGCAAAAGTTGACGGCACAGCCCAACTTGAATATGCCCGCCAGGTTGAAGCCAAAATAGCTTCAATCAACAAAGAATACGGCCGAGATGGTTGGCAGCCGATTATTCACCTCAAAGGAAAACTCAACCACCAACAACTGGCCGCCTGGTATCAGGCCGCAACAGCTTTATCTATCAATTCACTGAGCGATGGCATCAATGTCATTGCCAAAGAATTCGTCGCCTGCCGCAACGATCAGCAAGGGGTCTTGATTCTTTCCAAGGCCGCCGGCTGCGCCCGGGAACTAGCCCAGGGAGCCTATCTAGTCGATCCAAAATCTCCAGCTGAACTCAGCCAGGCATTAAAACTGGCGCTATCTATAGACATAGAAGAGAAGCGCAGACGAATGAACTCCATGCGCGATGTGCTGACATGGAATCAGCTGCATAACTGGGCCTTGAGCTTCTTACGCTTGGCCATGGCTAAGTAAATGCGGCAGCGTCAATTTTCAGTAATTAGAATTGAGAATATTAGTTACTCAATTCTGTTTTCTGAAGCGGCTGCATAGTTCCAAAGTAAGCAGCATCAACCTCTGGCGACAAGACTATCGAAATTAGACCACGAAACTGGCGCAGGGTCGGGACACTCTTGGGTGTTATATTTGTGCTGAACAGATTGAGATATGTGATTTTCTTCAATTTTGTTAGTTGCTTCAGATCGTCATCATCCAATTTCGTCCCACTGAGATCAAGAGACTGTATTCTGCTCATGTTGGCAATTACAGCAAAGTCACTCTTGGTCAACTTGGCACTAGTCAGCGTCAGCGATTTCAATTCCTGAGAGGATACGAGCGCCCTCAATACTGGTGTGCAATTATCCAGACCGATTAAACCGACTCCTTCTAATCGGCTCAAAAGCTTGCTGTCGAATAAAGCCCTCTGGCTGATGTTAGAGCTACTAATATTGAGACTTTTTAGCTTCTTTAGACCAGTAATGACCTTGAAATCGCTATCACTTAAAGGGATGCCAGACAGGTCTAGACTATAAAGATTTGGCTGTCGCAGTATGCAATCAATCGGGGCAGTCAAGCCAGGCTCTCCACCCACAAATTTCAGAGCGTGCAAACTACCGTATGAAAAGAATCGCAGCAACTCCGGATGAGCTCGAGTTACTTCATTGGCCGAAAACGAAATTCCGCGACCGGTGCGCCACTGAAACTCACCTTTGGCTTCATGCTGGGGCTGCAGCCCAGGTCCGATGGTTTCTATGGTGCCGATGCTAATCTGAGTAGGAAAGCTGAACCTAACTATGCCATTCTTTCCGACTTGGAAATACGGCTCCTTTCTTTCTTTCATGAACAGCGCAATGGCCTTGTCAGTCTCGGGGCTAGAGGTGACCTCAACGGCATCTAGCTCAGCGGCCAGTTGTTTTTTGCTTGGTTCCATACTGGGATTAAGACCGACATATGTGGCAGAAGAGACTGCTACTTTGGGCTTAGCCGGGCTAGCCCAGAGTCTTGAGCAGAGAAAAATTATTGCTACTATCGCCACGACACTAAAGAGAGCCGCTATAGCAAGCACCGACTTGGAGTTGCGGTTTTCAAATGAATTAGATTCACCAGTCTCACTATTTTCAGAAGCAATGAAATCAGTGTCAAACAATGCTTCATTGCTCCGAAGCGGCTCAACCGAACCTAGAGGTAGAGGCGCTCCTGAGTACTTTCTTTCAATTGTAAGCAAAACACTTGCCACTTCCGCTAGTGAGCGATAACGATCATCAGGTGCCTTAGCCAACATCTTAGCGACAACAGCTTCTAATTCCGGGGGGAAGTCTACTCCCGCAACTTCAGCCAGGGATGGCGGCATGACTGTGTGATGCATGATCGTTGTTTCTGCAGCGGTGCGCCCCAACAAAGGTGGTTTGCCCGCAAGGGCTTGAAACAAAGTGACGGCGACTGAGTACATATCAGCCCGGGCATCCAGTTTACTGCCAGCACACTGCTCAGGGCTCATGTACAAGGGGCTGCCAAAGACTTCGCCCTGCATGGTCAAGCCTTGACCAATCTGCTCTCCGCTATCCAAGACCTTAACGATGCCAAAATCGACGATCTTGACTCGATAACCAAGACCGGAGCCAGTCGGCTCAAGTAGCATGATGTTGCCTGGCTTAATATCGCGGTGAATGATGCCGCGTTCGTGAGCATAGGCAAGCGCAGAGCATACTTGCCGAAATAGTGGCAGAGCCAGATCTATCGATAGCCGCTGATGCTCTTGCAGGTAGTCAGCCAGGGATTCTCCAGAAAGCAGCTCCATAGTATAGAACGGCCGCCCATCTGGGGTTTGATTCATATCGTAGATCTTGATTATGTTGGCATGATCAAGTCTTGAGATAGCTTGAGCCTCAAGACGAAAGCGTTTCCAGACATTCTCGGAAAGGTGTTCAGTCTTCAACACTTTCAGAGCCAGAATCTTATTCATGTGAATGTGTTCGACTTTATAGACCAGGCCCATGCCGCCTTCGCCAATAAATTCGAGCACTCTATAGCTGCCGCCGATCAATTCGTTTAAAGCAAAGCCGCTCGTGGCCTCGTAAGGTTTGCTCGAGATCTCACCAGTATGCTGCGTCTTCTCGTGAAAATCGAAGCCAAATCGGTCTTCGCCACTGGGATCTTGGGGCATCAACCGCTCCAGAACAAATCAAATTGCCACTATCTATCCCCTAATCTACCCAAATCTACAGCCCATCAACTGCCATCCATACTTCCGTAACGCTATGACTACATTGCTACAATTAAAGCAAGGAAACAATGCTATCTATGAACGAAGAAAATCAAACAAACGAAAAGGTCCCGCCCACAGCTGAGCAAACAGCTGGCTGGTGGAGTTGGGGGCACAGCGATTCAGTAGGCTGGTGGAAAACCGCACCTAGTGAATTTTCAGGTAAAGAAGACACCACAGCAACAAATTTTTTCAACAACCCTCCTGTTCTTTTTCAGTTTCTGATCTGGGCCTTTCCCTACACTTATTTGTACACCTCTTTTTTTCACTCTGGAGCCTGGCAAGCCTGTTTAAAGCCTGCGGGGCGAGAATCTCAGACAACATACAACTAAACTCATTAGCTGTTTTTTCCTGGGTAGCTCCCCTGCTATTTTTCATCCTGCTTTCAATAAAAGGTCGTTGGTTCCGCAACAACTTACCTGCGCTTCTCTTGGTATGGTTCGTTCTTCTCTTAACTTCTGGCCTAACCCAAGGTGCAATAACATCGGGGCTGAGCAAGGCCTATAACACAGGCAACTAGATAGTTTCACAGCAAGCACAATTGCTACTAATGGGTGGTCTTAATCACTTCGCGAAGTGGCTTGTAAACCATAGTGGAGTTACCATTAGAATTGCGCTCAACGTAAATTGGCTCAGGCACTGCATAAGGTTTAAATTCTTGCCTGGTAAGCGAAAGCTGCGAAGCAGGCCGCATCCAGTTGCCGACAGTTTCAACTTCAAGGCTAAGTACTGGCAAGTGTTTATCTGGTTGATCGAGGCGATGAGTAGCGTTGATACCTTGTACAACTTTCAACATATCGCGGCGTTCACTTTGCCCTTGAGCCTTTCCCAAAGCCACTTCTAGCATGGCAGTGTGACCACTTTCTAACTGTTTGGTTACAGCATCAGCATCGAATTTCTCAACTAGTGGTTGGGGCTTAGCGCAATCAGTTGCCTTGATATCAGCCATGGGTGCACCTCGTAGTAATTTGCTTGACTGCACTCTAAGCCTGCAATCTGTTATTTTCTGGACATTTTTTTGGCAAAACTTTGGCTAGTCTCTTTCATAATAAATTGAACTAAAAATCTTTTTTCAAAATAACAAAAGCATTCAATGATCACATCAAATCCACGGGCTAAGCTATTTTGATACATTTAGTCAGGATGGCCAAGATAGCGATTCTTGACAGTTCGCCAGTTGCATTTGACCAAGCCAGCCATCTAAGATGAATAATACCTATATCGGTGAATCAGTTGGCCTCCAAAGTATTAATAGCGGTCGACAATCAAGAGTGCACGGATGCTGCCATACAGTCTGCCCTAGCGCGGCAATGGGAGCCTGATACGACCTTTCTTTTGTGCAAGGTGGTAGAAGACTTCGGCTCGCTCGTGAGCATCTACGAGAACGAACACAGTGAAGTACTAAGGGCCGAGCAAGAAGCCTATACCTATGAGATGAGACTGTGGCTCAGCCAAATGACTGCAGATTTCGCCAAAGTTCAACCTCAGGTTGAATCTTGTCTAGAATTCGGCCGAGCCGCTGAGAAACTCTGCGAAGTTGCTTACTCGTGGGGAGCTGACTACATGATTATCGGTTCTCACGACTTAGAGCTAGCCAGTCGCTGCTCTCTGGGCAGCATTGCCTCAGCGGTATTGCGGAATGCACCGTGTTCAGTAGAATCGGTGCGCAGTAGAGAACTGCGAAATTTATTTAGAGAGAAAGGCGCAGCCTCAGTTCAAGAAATTGCCCACATTGCCACACCGCCTCCCAAAACTATCATTGTCGCAACAGATCTCTCACCGGCAGCCGAATTTGCCCTGAACTGGGTGGTGGGAATGAATTGGCATCCAGCCACAATCTTTCGCATAGTTACAGTGATGCTGCCTAATCACAAAGACATTAGAACGCACTGGTTCGGCGGTGGCAGTGTCTATATCAAAGAGAAGTTACACCTCAATCAAATTGAAGCACAACTGAAAAAACAAGCGAAGCAATTGGCTGAAAAACACGGCTATGACAAAGTTGAAGCTGACCTGGTCATGGCAGATTCAGCAGCAGAAGCGATATTCGAACTGGCTAACGATTGCCAAGCTCAACTGGTTGTAACCGGCGCACAGGGCGCCAACCGCAGCCCTGAAGCTAGAGCTGGCAGCACGGCAATTAGCATACTAGAGCGCTTGCATTGCTCTATGATCGCGGTGCAGAGTGATTCTCCAAAGCAAGTGAGCTTTACCTGGCGCTAACATCTTGCAGATGAAGAAGCAGTTACATTTGGGCTTCATCAAAGTTCTGTGAAGTTACGTTTTTATGCATCGCTGTTTTACAGCCTGCAATCAGGCTTTTGAGCAGTCATGAAAAAATCAACAGCAAACTGCGCTGACAGCATTTCTATACTGATTTAGCGAGCAGTCGCATGGACAATAACTCTTGTTTATATTCAGGAAACAAAGATGACGGAACTAACGACCATTGTTGACTTAAGTACAGCCCTCGAAGGCACCGGTATATCCAAAGGCTTACTAGCAGATCGCTTTAACATCACGGTCAGTGAAGAAACCATCGACCCAGTAGACTTTCGCGATAGCCGAACAATTGACTTTGCTGAACTCGAAAGTGGCACCATTTTGAAGACAATTAAAGTACCGACGAAAAGTCTTCCAGATGCCACCAGAACATTTCGTGAAGCGATTGCCGAAGGCCTTATTGAAGGTGGCTGGCTGGCCGTAGAAGCATAAAAGAGCGGCTTCTACTTACTAGGAACTATGCGCGAGAGAACGAGTGCCAAGCGACGTGCTCAAGCGGCAGAATAATATCACCCAGATGCTTGATGCTTGTGCTAATCAACAAAAAAAGGCTACTCGAAAGAGTAGCCTTTTAAATTATCCAATAAGCGCAATTTGGTTCGAACTAACTACCACTTCAGTAGTGTGAATTTATCCATATCAACTGTCTGACGGCTGCGGTAGATAGCCAAGACAACTGCTAGGCCAACAGCGGCTTCAGCAGCAGCGACAGTGAGCACAAAGATTACAAAGAGCTGACCTTTCAGAGCTACTGGATCAACGTAGCGGGAGAAAGCAATCAAATTGATATTGACAGCATTCAGCATCAATTCAATTGAAAGCAGCACTCGCACAGCATTTCGCGACTGCACCATGCCATACAAGCCCATTGAGAAGAGCAGTGCAGCAAAGGTTAGATAGCGCAGCAACATTGGTTGATGCAGAGTCAAAATAATGAATGATGCCAGCACAGTCATGGTGACGATTACGCCCTTGTGACCGCCAACACTACGAACGATCCAACCAGCAAGAGCAAGGCCGAGACAGGCCCAGAAGTCATAGTGATTGGTGAATATGCGCTCTATTCCTGTCGGTGTGAACAACACCCCGGCATAACTGCCAACCACAGCCGCTGCGAAAAGCGCATAGCCCAGAGCCAGATTTACTGAAGATTGCGGTTCTTTGACCGTAACTACGTTTTGCACTTTGATCTCCTACCTCTGCAGCGCCAGATTATTTTCTTGCTTCTTAGCTTCATCGACAATGGCTACATTGTCGTCATCTCTATTCTTCGATTCGCCTTTAGCTAGCATGACGGCTCCCATCAAAGCAGCTAGAAGCAGAACGGATGAGAATTCAAACGGAATGGAATAGTTTGTCACTAGAGCCTCGCCCAATACTTTCACAGCATCTGGGCTGACAGCTTGATCGCTTAGTGGCCAGTGGTTCTCGCCAATCAGCGCTGAATAAAGAGTGACAAAGCTCAATACGGATACCCACAAGCTCAAATTGCGCTTACAGGAAGCAAAAATCTTAGCTAATGGTGGCAAACTTTCATCGTAATAAACAACGGCTTGTTCGCGCTCTAGACGCGGGTTAGTTAACATCAAGGCAATCACTACCATGAGAGTAATACCAACCGCATAAATCATGATCTGGGCTAGAGCAAGAAACTGAGCGGAGAGCAATAGGAAGATTCCAGAAATCGTTCCGAATACTCCAATCAAAATGAAACCGCTGCGGATAACCACTCTATCGGCCAATACTGCGATGGCCAGACAAATTGACAGAGTCGTCAGTATATAAAAGGCCCAGGTCTCGACGCCTGGTGCACTTAATAGAGGTGGGAGTAGATCTTGGCCCATTTTCTTGACTTCCTATTACGCTTACAACGTTTACGACTTACTCTTCACTAGATTTGGAATCAGCAGGCTTATCTTCGGCCTTAGCTTCAGCTGGTTTATCTTCGGCTTTAGCTTCAGCTGGCTTAGCCTCGGCTTTAGCTTCAGCTGGTTTAGCCTCGGCTTTAGCTTCAGCTGGTTTAGCCTCGGCTTTAGCTTCAGCTGGTTTAGCTTCGGCTTTAGCTTCCGCAGCTGGTGCTGCGGGCTTAGCAGCCGCGGCAGCTGGAGCTGGCTTGGCTGGCTTTGGCTTAGGCAATGGCATTTCTTTGCGCTCAAAGTAGAACGCTGATTCTTCTTGACTCAAGGTCAATTTTTTCAAATCGTATATAAGTGATTGGCGACTGTAGTCTGCCATCTCAAAATCATTTGTATTAATGATGCAGAGGGTAGGGCAAACTTCAGTACAAAGACCGCAGAACATACAAAGACCATGGTCGATTTTGAAATCGATCAGCTCTAGCTTGTTAGTCTCAGGGCTCTTGTGCGAAGTAATTTCAATACACTTATCAGGACAAACCCGTTCACACTGACGGCATGAAATACAGAGGTGGTCTCCTGTTTCAGGGTTGACAGTCAGCGCCAAACGGCCTCTGAAGTGTGGTGCCAGATTAGGCATTTCGTCAGGGTAGTTTTTAGTGATTGGCTCACGCCAGGTGTGTTTGAACACCGTAGCAAGACCACGCCTCACTTCGTTCAGTCCACCAAACGCTCTAGAGATGAGGTTAGCCATGAATGTTTACGAACTCCCGTGCAAATACAACGATGATGAATACGATCAGAGAAAGTGGAATCAAGCGCTTCCAGCCAAAAGCCATAAGCTGGTCAATTCTGAAGCGCGGCAGGGTGGCGCGAATGAGAATTGCGAAAATAACCAGACCATAAACTTTGGCAATTACCCAGAGGGTAGCGAACAATGTTTCTGGATTGATTAGGTGTAGGTTCTGACACAAGAATGAGTCTCTAATGGCAGCAACCATTTGGGGGATGCCAGGGATTTTATCGAGGATATATGGAGGTATTGGATTGTCTCCACCACCCAAGAACATCACGGTAGTGACGCTAGCCACCACGAACAAGTTGGTGAATTCTGCTAAGAAGAAAATAGCGAACTTCATGCCACTGTATTCAGTGTTGTAGCCGCTCACCAACTCTGATTCAGCTTCTGGCAAGTCGAAAGGAATACGGTTGATTTCAGCGCAGGCTCCAGTTAGATAGAGCCAGAAGGAAATAATCAAAGAGCAGACCAAAAGACCAGCGCAAATATAAGAAACTGGTCCCATCGGATAAGCAGCTTCAAGTGCCTTAGCACCACCACCACCAAGGGCTTGATTAAGACCGACTAAAGCACCACCACCGAGCAGATTCCAATTAAGAATACCGCCAGCTTGTTGCTGAGCAATCTTTACCAGATCAAGGGTGCCGGCCATTAAGCAGACGGTGACCAGTGACAAAACCAGAGGAATTTCATAGCTGATGGCCTGAGCAGCACTACGCAAGCCGCCTACTAACGAATACTTGTTATTAGAAGCCCAACCAGCCATAACTAAAGCAACCACTGGCAGTGCGCCAGCGGCTAAGACGTAAAAGATACCGGTGGGTAAGTTCAATATATGGAAGAGCGGGTGGTCATTTGTCACTGCAGCAAGAAGGGGCACAGCGCCAATGATTGAGGGAGCGAAGAACAAAATCGGAGCGAAGGTATGCATAGCAGCATCGGCACCGGTCGGAGTAATGTCTTCTTTCAAAAGCAATTTAACGGCATCGGCAGCAGTTTGCAGGTTGCCATCGGGACCAACTCTGTTTGGACCTTTTCTTACAGTCCACAGTGCCAGTGCACGGCGCTCGATCAGAACCATAAACATGGCGTTAATCGGAATGAATACCAGAATGGCAATCACCGGTGTCACAGCCCTCAAAATCTCATTGGCGAGATTGGCCTGATCTCCTAATTGCTGGCTCAACAACATGGGCAATCCGATGCCTACTCCCCAACAAACCATCCACACTATGGTGAAAATGATTGTTAGCCAGGCTAAGGTGAGCCTTGAGATTTTGAATATTTCGTCGCCGTTTGCAAACATGAGTTCCAGTTTTACCTTGTTGAAGAAAGACAGAAAGTTCGAAATTCGAGGGAATTTAGCGGTCTACATCAGGAAGGATTATGTCGATCGAGCCAAAGATGGCCATAATGTCTGAGAGCGGGCAGCCCTTCAAAAGCTCTGGCAAAATTGTCAGATTGCAGAAGGAAGGATTGCGCCAGCGGAAGCGAACAGCTTTTTCGCCACCACTAGAAGTCACGTAGCAACCGAGCACACCGCGTGGTGACTCAACGGCAGCGAAACCTTCACCGGCTTTAATACGCATACCGGCCATTTGTTTTTTGCCCATGATGTCGCCAGTAGGAATTTTCTCAACGCATTGACGGATGATGTCAACGCACTGACGCATTTCCAAAATTCTGGCCATGTAGCGGTCCCAAGTGTCGCCTTCTTTATCAAAGGTGATTACATCAAACTTGAGATCAGGGTAGACCGAGTATGGTCTAGTGCGGCGCAAATCCATGGCAATGCCTGAAGAACGCAAGCAAGGCCCAGTGACACCATAATCAGTTGCCACTGATTGCTTGAGTATGCCCACACCTTTAGTACGCTTCAAGAAAATTGGGTTCTGGGTGACGATGGTTTCGTATTCGTCAATGCGATCCGGAAACTCATCAAGGAAAACCTTCAGTTTGTCGAACCAGGCTGGCTTGGGATCGCGCAGTACACCACCAATGCGGATGTAGTTAAACATCATGCGCTGGCCAGCGATTTCTTCTAATAGATCAAAGAGCTTTTCTCTTTCGCGGAAAGGATAGAAGGGGAAACCAAACATGGCGCCCAAGTCAATTAGATAGGTGCCAAGCCAGAGCAAGTGAGAGGTAATGCGTTTCATTTCAGCCACGATTACCCGCATGTACTCAGCCCGTTCAGGAACGGTGACGCCGTCTAGCTGCTCGCAAGCACGAGCCATAGCCCATGAAGTGAACATGCCGGAGAGATAATCGACCCGGTCAATTAAAGCTTGGTATTGAAACCAGGTGCGGTTTTGACCTTGCCATTCTTGAGCGCGGTGCAAGTGACCAAGCACTGGTTCAACGTGTTTTACCGTCTCACCATCAAGAGTTAGTAGCAGCCTCAACACACCGTGAGTTGCAGGGTGTTGCGGACCCATGTTGATGATCATCTCATCAGTCTTCAGGTCAATCTCTTGAATTTCCGTAGCCATTTTTCCGTCCCTAGTAATTCCTGGTTATATAAAAGAATTAGCGCATGCTATGTGGATTTTTATCGTTCAAGGCATCAACTAGTTGTTTGTAGTCTCTGCGCAATGGGTGGCCTTCCCAATCCCAAGGATTAAGGATGCGGCGCAAGTAAGGGTGGCTGCTATAGCGGATACCAACTAAATCGTAGGTCTCACGTTCATGCCAATTTGCTGCTGACCAGAAATTCGCGAGGCTCGGTACTGCTGGCAATTCACCTTCGGCCACATCGGCTTTCTTGGTCAAGACTTTGACCACTAGCTGATCTAAATGAGAGTAAGACCAGAGGTGGTAGACAGAGTCGAATGTATCGGCACTATCAACACCAGTCACGGTGAGCAACAAATCAAGCTTAATTTCTGAGCTATTGCGCAAAAGGCGCATTGCCTTCTCTAGTTGATCAGCGGCGACGACAATGGTCTCAACGCCACAAGAATCAGGAAGACGCTCAGAAGAGATACCGTGCTCTTTCAAGAACTGTCCAAACTTGGCTGGCTCTAATGGCACTGGCGGCGCGGCTGGCTCAGCGGGTTTAGCAGCAGCGGCTGCAGCTGCTGGCTTAGCCTCAGCTGGCTTGGCGGCGGGCTTAGCGTCAGCGGGCTTGGCTTCTGGTTTAGCTGCTTCTGATTTGACTTCTTCAGGCTTGGCGTCTGATTTAGCTTCTTCAGGCTTAGCTTCGTCTGTCATCTACTTCTAGTTCCTATATATTTCTGGTTTATGTATTGCTCTCGGGAGCTTTAGCAAGGGCCGCAGCGGTGTCTTCTTGGACCACACCGATCAAATCTTCTAGACAACGACCGGTGTCGTAATCAACTTTACGCACCGATGTTTGGGCGTACATTTTCTTTCTACGTTCACCATAATTCTCGGTGCGAATTTTTTGTTGCAACTTGAGCAGAGCATCAAGAATGCCTTCTGGACGCGGTGGGCAGCCTGGCAAGTAAACATCGACCGGAATAATACGGTCGACACCTTGAACCACTGAGTAAGAATCGTTGAACATGCCACCAGTAATTGTGCAAGCGCCCATGGCGATTACGTATTTAGGTTCAGGCATTTGCTCGTACAAAGTAATAAGAGCTGGAGCCATTTTGCGAGTAATGGTGCCAGCGGTCAAAATCATGTCAGCTTGTCTTGGAGTAGCGCGAAATACTTCAGAACCGAAGCGCGAAATATCAAATGCCGACATACCGACACTCATCATTTCAATAGCGCAACAGGAAGTGCCAAAAGTTAAAGGCCAGACTGAGTTCGAGCGGGCCAGATTGGCTATTGGGCTGAGCACCGGCGAGAGCACTTGACCGAGGGCGTCAATCATTAGATCAAGCGACGAGAGAGTAACTGTTTCTCTCAGCTCTTCTGGTACGACGGGATTGGTATTACTCATGCTCTCCACTCACTTCTTACTTTTCTTGTTTGTCTAAAAATTCCAACTATTCCAATCATTTCCAAGTATCGCCAAACATTGCCAAACAATCGACAAAGTCTAATTTACTCCCACTCGAGGGCACCCTTCTTCCAGGCGTAGACAAGACCTACAACCAGGATGACGAGGAACATGGAGATTTCAATAGGTCCAACCATTTTCAACTTCATCAATTCAGCGCTTGCTGGCAGCATCTGGCCTAGGGCATCAGCGCCGACCAACAATCTTGGAATGCTGTCAGTGGCAAGCAACCAAGGAATGATGAAGATGATTTCAATATCAAAGAGAATAAATAGAATGGCATACAAGTAGTAGCGCACGTCGAATTGCACCAGGGCTTCTTGCATGGGCTTCATGCCGCACTCGTAAGGCTGATTCTTCACTGAGTTAGGGCGGTGATAGCCAAGAGCTAGTTGCAAAATCCAAGCCAAGAGAATCATCCCGAGGGCTGGAAGGGCGAACCCTACTGCAACGAATAAAAATATCTCGCCAAGCTGCAACGAACTCTGATCCACTTTTGTTGCTCTTCCTTACTAATGGGTACTCCGTGGTAAAGCATAGCAGGCTAAAAGCCGGGTGGCATACGCCGTAGATTATAGCCAGGTAAGCACCCGCCAATATATCGCTGCGTACCTCACTAGATACCTATATCTGCATGAAGCTCCCTGAGAGCGAACTCATCAATTACGGATTGCAACTTTCCGATAATTAAATCGCTGAAATGGGCATCATTAGTAGAAATACGCACGATTGAACTAGGAAATAATGGTTAACAAAACCGGCATCTTGAGCGTTCCTCTTGTAGTCTCCTAAATAGGTAGGTAAGAGGTACTGGAATCCCTTGAGAGCAACAGTTTCAATAACAAACGTAATTAGCGCCCCAGAACACAGCAAAAATAATCCGATGACCATGCAACAACTTCCACCCAAACGCTTCAAAGAACTTGATCAACTTTGTCAGAAGCTGGGAGTTACCTGCGGGCGCATGGGCTTAATCAATGAGGCGCTCACCCATAGTTCGTATGCCGCAGAAAATCCCGGTAGCCAAGACTATGAAAAACTAGAATTTTTCGGCGATGCTGTGCTGAAATTTGTCATCAGCGAATATCTTTTAGAACGCTTTCCTGATTACGATGAAGGTCAACTAACGGAGCTTAGAGCTGTCTTAGTTTCAGACCGGATATTGGCCGAAATCGGTGAGCAGTTCAACCTGAGCAAATATATTTTGCTTGGTCGCAACGTGCAAACTCGACCATCAATCACCGCTAACGCCATGGAAGCCCTGATTGGAGCGATTTATCAAGACCTTGGTTTATTCCAGGTGCAGACGCTTCTCGTGCGCTTATTTGGCCATCAGACCACCGTGGTTGATCGCGACGAAATCAAAGATAACTACAAAGCGCAATTGCAGGAATTTACACAATCCCGCGCCGAAGGCACTCCTAGCTATGTAGTAGTGAGCACAGACGGCCCGCCCCACGACCCGATTTTTACCGTAGTTGTAAAACTTGAAGGTAAGGCTTTGGCTGAAGGAAGCGGTAAGTCAAAAAAAGCAGCGGAGCAAGAAGCGGCAAAATTAGCTTTCCAAGCGCTGCAAGATCCAACTCGCTCAGTCGTGGCTTAAGGCCGCCCCGAGCTAGTTAGAAAAGAAATACACAGAAGAGAAAATAAAAAAAAGGAGCATCGATGATGCTCCTTTTTAAGTTGTTCGTTTGCTCTAGAAGATTAAGCTCGAAGATTCGGCTCGAATTTACTGAGCCAAATCTTGCAAGGTTGGAGCGCCAGCTGGAGCAGACGGCACAGAACCAGCGCCATTGACATCAGATGGAGCTAAATCAATGCGATTTCCACCTGGGGTAGGGGCTTCGGTGTTGCCAACGGATGTGGTTGTAGTTGCTGGAGCAGCGGTGACGGTATCAACCGATTGCTCAATACCAGCAGCAGAGGCAAGTTCTCTTGCTTTTGTACGCAAGACCAAAGCTTGCTTGTCAGCCTGAGCAGCTTTGTACTCAGCTTCAGCAGCTCTTAAGTGAGCTTTAGCAGCTTCGAGTTGTTGCTTAGCTTGATCTAATTTTTTGTGGGTGGTTGAAACCTTGGCTTCAGCCATATCAACTTCTAGGCTCGTTGGAGCAGCTACTGGGGCTGAAACAACTGTAGTC
>Ga0075444_10000524_pt1 | contig 22625 bp, 11 predicted proteins | sample CoawatmetaG01DNA_FD_76836 | JGI IMG/M metagenome (GOLD analysis project Ga0075444, IMG submission 76836) | Marine microbial communities from the West Antarctic Peninsula - Coastal water metaG017-DNA | ecosystem: Environmental > Aquatic > Marine > Coastal | place: Atlantic Ocean: West Antarctic... | reverse complement strand
GTTTGGATTAGCAAGCAAATAATCTATACATTTAAATGTGTGCTTACTTAATAACGGCTCGCCACCTGTAATACGAAAGGTATGCATATGTTTCATTGCTTCGGGCCACCATTTCCAAAATGCTTCTGTATATGGATTATCTTCTCTGTTTTTAATTTGTACATCTACTGTACCAGGATAAGCATATTGGTCTTCTAAATGATAAGAGCCATGCTCCTTTACTTCTTCAACCCACTTACTACTAAACGTTGGACCACAGTATGTACATTTAAAATTACATACATTACTAAAACTTACTTCTACGTAGCGTGGGTATATATTCTCATCACCTGTTAGTTGTGAAATATCATCGTGATCCTTAACACTAAACGTATCTATACTTTTATAAAGTCTATCACTATAGTTACCGTCTTCGCCGCCCTTCTTACCGTCTTCAATACGCCAACAGTAATCACATTCCTTAGGACGTCCGCCCTTTAGCATTGTCTTGCGTTGTTCTTTTTTAAATGATGTGTTATGTAATGCGCCTGGATTGGCTGCAATCTCTTCCAACGGTATTTTGTGAGTTGCTGGATGATGGCAACTATGTGTTAAGCCTGCACCCAAGTGCATTGTAACCTGCGTCCACTTGGCTAAACAAAAGCCTGGGCCAGTGTTGTCAAGCAACTGTTGCATAGCTTTTTTGTTGTCACTTGAGTGCTCTACTCTGCCATGTTCATCAGGATGTAGTCCAGCTTCATCTAAAGTTTTTGCCATATTATTCTAACGTATCCTCTACTTGCTCTTCTTTAATCTGTGCTCCCATTCTACTAGGATTAATATATACTTCTTTAAAGAAGCGTGATCCCTCTTTACCTAAGTCAGCAATCTCAAGATCTAACTTAGCTCGTAGTTCGAATCCAAGTCTGTTGCTTTCTTTTTGTAATGTTTTATAGTTCCAACGCATGCCAGTACGTGGACAAAGCTCGTCACTGTCTGCTTCAAACCTTGGTAACACTGTTGTATTAAAATATTCTGTTAGCCAGTTAAAGTCTCTAACGTTTGTCCAATCCCATTCTGTACGAGTAATGTTTGTCATGTGGCACCCAAGTCTTGCTCCGTATATTGCCCACAGGCCATTCTCACTATCGTCACCAACACTCATCCATGTAAGTAAACGTTTGTAATTTTTATTATGTACTTGTGCTTTTAAGTTTGTGGGATCAATTACGTCACCATCTACTAGTCCCATCTTAACACCTTCACGGAAACCTGCTCGCCATGCTTGTAATGGGCTTGCATTATTCATTACGTCACAGTAAATATTATTCATCTGCACATAGTTAATGTTCCAACAGAAGTCTACTTGTGCTCGCTTGTCACCCTTTGGTGCATTCTCATGTGTTTGCATTCCATACACAACATCTTTTGGCCAACACTTAATGCCGCCGTTGCCATATACTAATCCATTAACTTCGTTTTTTCCAGCCCAGCTAATAACATCTGTAGCTCTAATCTTTGACATGTCTATTTCAACTCCAAAGAAGTCATCATGTACAATGTTGTCTGCGTCTATTGTAATAAATCTATCTGTTTCAGCTAAGTCGGCTGCTGCTTTGTGAGCTGCATCGCTTCCAAACACTCCATGGCTACGTTTAGCCCAGGGTGCTTTATTAATTAAGTCGTTATAGTTTTCATCTGCATTTGGTTCGTCGTAGCTGATAAAAACTATATCAAACTCATTAATGCTTTGCATGTTGCTCATATGTATCTCCTAAAATCCTACGCATGTTCTTGCTGGTGTTCTCGGTTTCGCACCATTAACAAATTTATATTCCGTGCCTTCAGGCGAAGTCCATGTACTAAACAATTCGTCTGCCAGACCAACTTGTGTTTCTAAGTTATCAGCTGCTTCCGGTCCGAAGCAAGTTGCAATGCCTGGCTTAAACTCAATGTCATCCCAATTACCTTTTTTGCCTGGATACTTAGATATCATAGCGTGTAGGTCATCGCTGTATCGTTCTCTAATCATATTGTTAAATATTTTCATTTTTGCTTTATAACGATCTTGGTGAAGACCAGAGTTACAACCGAATGTTGCCACTTCGTAGTTCATATGTAATAAAGTAGCTAGTAATGCTCCAGCAAAAAACCCTTCACTTCGATCTGCTAAATGTGTATGATCTGCATCGGTCTTTTCTTCTTCTGGGTTAGCCCACGGTTCGTTGCACATGACCGAAAGTAATATAGCTGGTGCTTGAATAACACCTAGCATATGTTCTCTAACTTTAGTAATGTCAGGTGTTCCATCTTCAAAGTCGATCTCGTCGTCAATCCAGAATACGTTATCTGCTAACCATGTACGTAATTCTTTATCTTTGTCCGACTGTCCTAGGTATACCCAAAAATGAGACTTAATACTACACTGACTAGGAATATTGTTAACTACTGTTTCTAAATATTCTAAATCGTGCTTGGGTATGTTTCTGTTTTCTTCTGAAAACAATCTAGTTGTATGTCTATTTTCCCATACGCTTTTATTTAATTGAGTCATTTTATTTCTCCTGTGCTTATTTTTAAGTAATTATTTTTGTACAATAGTAAAGGGTTATTAGGCCAGCTAAAGTTTATATCTAACTCTGAGGTTTCTTGTAATAATTGATCAACTGATAATTCAAATGCGCCGACTAACTTGTCTATGTGTTCGTCGCACACAATTAGTTTTAATTTATCCTTACCAGAAAAATAATATAGTTCAGCTGCGGTTAACTTGCTACTAATGTTCATAACGTTATTAACTACATTAATATTTATGTTATTTTTATTTTCAATATTTGCATATTGTAAAATTTTATTTGTTTGTATTGCAGGTGCAGAATTATCTGATACAAGCGACCACCCATAATTATTAAATACTGACTTTGCATACAAACTAATATCAGACCATTCAAGTCTTTGACTAAGACTGTCCTTGAGGCGTATTGTTTGTCTTCCGGTTTTAAAAAGAGTAGCTGGATCTATTTTAATGATATTGATTAAATAATCTGGATCATTCTTTCTTGTAACAAATATATCTAATATGTTAACCTCAGTAGTTGATATTTCTGTTATGTCACTTAGATTTTTTATACTTGCAATATTTTTTCTATTAGCTTCTACTTCAATCTTTCTACTATCATAGTATACTCTTACAAATATTTCAGTGTCGGTTGGATCAGTGTCCTTAACAAATGGTATTAATTTATTATGATTTGATTCTATTACTAATGTTGTGCTACGAATATCAATATCCCACTTTTCATTAATAATATCCCAAACCATTCCATACTTCTTTAGGCTTGCTGTACCTTTAGCAATCTTCCTACAAATTGGATTTTTAGTTTCAATTTGTGTAGTGCCGTCAGGGTAATCAAGTAATGGGCTAGTTTTAATAGAAAGTATCTTACCAGTGTCGTTAACAAACACTATAAAGTAAGAACGAGTATTAACGCTTGCCAGTGCTGTTGTATGTGTCTCTGTGGCCATTAAAAATATCTTCTGTCATGAACTCTTGTTCTCCGTAGTATAAGTTAGTAGCTATTGCAAAGTTTTGAATCTTTACTTTGGCTCCACTGCTATTCCATACATTTAGTCTGTCAGTCCACTTGTTCCAACTTCCAATATCTCCATCAGTTAAAGTAAGTGGCATATTTATTGTGTGCATAATATTGTCATGCATAGTATTGCTTTCAAATAATACAATAGAATTAATTAAACTGTATATAATATCATTTACATACGTAGCAGGCCTATGATTTTCTTTGAGATAATGAGCGTATACATCTCTCCAGTTTTGCATAAACACATCTGCTAGTTTAAAAAATGCAAGTGCAGTCGTAGTGTCGTGCTTAAAATAAAACATATGTGAATGAACAGGAAGTAGTTTGTACTCTGTTTTATATTCGATAAACCTTTTATTAACTAGTTGCTCACCTTTAAAGTTAAACGACGCATCAAAGAAATATGTATCATAATGATCTTCTAAATATTCCCATGCACTGTTGTGGTTTTCTTTAACAAGGCTTGCACAATCAATTACAATGTTATGCACATATGGCGTTGCCCAGTATAGTTGCCAATCATTTGTTCTAGTAATTTCAGAAAAGCCAAATGGCAAGTCTATCATATAATCAAACACATCGTGATAATGATTTGGTACACGGTCAATATAATTAGTTACTAATGCAACACTTGCATCCTTGTTATGTATCTTAATACTATATGCTAATGCAGTTGCTTGCTCGTATTCAAAGTCTTGCATTGCTAATATTACATAGCCTCTATGTTCTTTTTCAGTCATTAAATGCCTCCATTAGATTAGCTGTAACTCTGTCTAACGCTCGCTTATTCATAACATGTATATCTTGCTTATCTAATCTAACTAGAATATTCTTCCATTCTTCTGTTTGATCGTGTGCTAGTATTGTCCAATCATTAAGTCCATGTGTTTCTATTATATCATCCTTCTGACTGACGTTAACTAATGCAGTGTTGTCAAAGTTTCCAAGGTGTGTTTGGTTATCTTGCATACCTGCTAATATATGTACAGCTATGCTTACACAATAGTCTGTACGGAATAGTTTACTTGGAAAGTTATATAGGTATTGGTAGAACTCGTAATTGTCTGCAACGTGTGCCCAGGTGTTAAAAAACAATTCACTATAGTCGCTACGATCAAAATACACAACTGTACTCCACCACATTTTAATTCCAGCATCATACAAAAACCTTTCTCGTTCATTTGGCAATTCGTTTCTAACACTCATTGCATTGTCAAACATACAAACCGGGTGCTGTCCATTAAAATATTTAAGCAATGTATCTGTTTTTACAATGTAGTCAATGTCTAGTAGTAATGTCTGTTCAAATGGACTGTATTCATATATCTTATGTTTGTTACTGTTATTAAACTGAGCGGAAAAGTTAGTCCAAGGACTATCAAAGTGCCGTCTATTGTTTTGTTTCATTTCGTCGTTTGTAATTACAATATAATCAAACGACTCGTTGATAACTTTTTTAGGTTGACTTTCTTCTAGCCAACTCTCAGACCCCTCATTTGTAATTAAACAAACTGGTAAGTTTAAATTCTTCTTAACATACTTGGCTGCAAGTATAGCTATCTTTACATAATCTATTTGAGAATTATTGTAAGCAAAGAAACATACTCCTTTCTTATCACTGTATTCAATCATTTACCAATCCATTATTTTCTTAATGTTACGTGCTTTCTTTAGTTTCTCGTTTTCAATATCAAATTCTGTAGTAGCACTTATATATGCTTCTATAAGTTTTTCTAATAATTCTTTAATATTTTTTACTGTGATTGGATTATTCTTATTGTCAATAATAATAAATTTTGTATGCTTCATATCTATTAGTGTTTTTACAAATGAGATTGTAGTATGGTCAGCTAAGAATACTCCGCCCACATAGTGTACAATTTGTAGTTGTGCTACTCTGTTTCTAATATTTCTTTTTTGATTATTAATTGTTAGTGCATAGTTACTAAATTCTAATGCTTGTTCAAGCCGTTCGTCCATAGAGTTCTCCTATTAAAGTATCATTATATATGTATATAATACACTATTTATGGTAGTTTGTCAATGGTGTTTTGTGGATTAGTTAAGGCGCAACAATGTCGGCCCATGTTGAAATGCGTGTAATAGTAGGTACATTTGGTGCAACGAATTGAAATAGATGTGAGTCTACTGTGTAGTAGTTAACATCTGCATCTCCTTGCAGTGGTGTAGTAGCTGGTTGAGCATGGCCAAGTTCTAGTGTAATAGGTTTGGTGATTGTAGTATTTTCAACGGGATCAGTTTCCAGTAATGTAACTTTAACATATATGTCAAATGTTGCACCGTCAATTGCTTTTAATTCTATTCTAATTCTTCTTGAAGAATATTCGCCATATGCGTACAAGTATGCGTATGCGTATGTATTATTAATACCTCCTGACGCATCCAATACTGTTGTATAAGTACCATCATGTTTGATGCCTGTATAGAATCCCTTCGACACTGCTGACGAAGATATAACATTATAATTAGTTGGATCGTTTACTACCCTACAAGTTTCTGCACCAATTCGAATACTATCAAACTGTTCAAATATATCTTTCCACATAGCGTTAGCAGCGTTAGCATCTGCGGCCATTGAAAGTAGTAATGTTAATTCGCCACCGCTGTTAAAGAAGTGTCTAGCCGCATTGTAGTTGGCAAATATAAATTTATGTTCAGTGGTAAGATCATTTTGCCAAGCATCAGACACTAAACTAGTTGTGGTTTCAACCGATGGTGTCAGATCTAAGTCAGCTACTAGGTACGAATTAACTCCTAGTTTTGTAATTTCATTTAACGAGTCATTAAACAAGACAGCATCAATTTTATCACCCACTGCTCGTTTATCAACAAATGGTGAAACTATATTGTTGCTGGCGTCTAGGTGATCAGTTTGATGGTCTACACTAGTGTTTACCTGAGCAATAATTTGGTTCATGTGTCCTGTTAGTGCAACAGAGCCTGTTGCAATAGCTGTTCCAGAATTAGCAAGTGTGTTCACGCTGGCTAATGCTTGGCCCCATCCATATCGACGAGTTAAATCTGTTTGATGTGATGTGTCAAACGCATATGCAGTGCCAGCCCAGTACTCATTTAAATATTGAGCAAGTGCTAATAAATGCGTTGCATTTATCTCCTCGCCTGTTATTGCTGGATTTGCTGGTGCACTCGGCATTTACTTAACTCCAACTATTACTTCTATTGTGCCAGGTCCTAGTGTTGTTTTAGATTCTAAAGCTCTTCCAATAACATGTTGCCAGCTGTATTCATTAACTGCATCAACTGACTGACCGTGTCCAGGTAAGTTGCTAGAAATAATTCTATCACCTTTTTTGATTATACCTGTTACGTTACATGGTACTCTACCAAGCAATGCTACGCCAACTGTTGTGCCTTCTAACATACTATTCATTAATAATGCTGGATTTGTAGTTACAATTCCTAACACTTCGTCATCTAATTCATTTTTTGCATCAGTAACATCATGCTCGCTATCAGATAGTATTACAACTGTGCCCGATGCGTGTTCAGTATCTGCAGTGTACATTTCTGCAACGTCAGCGTATTGTGCGTGTGTTGCTGTGCCATGAAACTTCATTAACCTTGTAGAATCAGTTGTTAGTGTGTTTAAATTAATTCCAGTATTAATTGTTGCAGTACCAGTTCCTAATCCGGTATCTGAGAAAGCAGCTCTATACGTTGCCATAGTTGCATCTGTTGTGTTGATAACAAATGTTGCGTCTTTGCTTGTAATTGAAACTATAGTAGTGCCAACTGTTACTACTCTTACTTTGTGTGTAGCACTGTTGTTGTCTATTAGTATTACGCCATCCAATGTTCCTTCAGTAAGCGAGTGCAGTGTTATCCACTCTCCGCTTGCAGTGCCGGTTCCACCTGGAGTAGTAATATTCCAAATCATTAAAGCCTTGTTGCTGTTTTTGTCTGTGCCAGCTGTGGTTACTGTAGCACCAGTGTCCCACCATATCTGTCCTTCTGTTGGTTTAGTTGGAGCAGTACTGCTAGCAAAATTCTCTAGTAACTTAATTGAGTTTTGTGCTATTGCTGTACCATATCCAATTGTGTCTTTGCCAACCAAACTTAAATCAGTTGTAGTATTAATATTAGCAGCCGCAATTAATATTTCGTCAACTAGTATTGAAGTTGCGTTATTTAAATGATTTCTAGTTACCTTGTATGATGTGTTTGATGTTGTAGCCATAATTTAAACTCCTGCTCTTATTCTTAAAGTATATAATATTTCTAGTTTTCTGTTTTTACTTTTTTGAATAGGATGGAAAACTAAATGAGTTAAATATGTACCTGCGTTTGTCATTAATCCAATTTCATCAAATACAAAGTTACCAGCTGCATCAAAATTATCTGCATTATCTGTTGTTAGTGCATCTGTTGGGAAATTATAATCTAGTACTACTTTACATTGTAAATCTGAATATGGTTGATTGTCTGCGTCAGTTATTGAATTTACTGTTGCAACTCGCAAATCAACTGCGGGTGAAACTGAATTATCTTTACTTGCTAAGTACAATCCTGTAGTAGTTTCTCCAGAAACTTTTGGATCATTGTATGTAATATTTCCGTTAGCATCAATTGTTGTGCCTCCATATCCAAACGCTAGTTTGTCTATAAAATATTGATTGCCGCTTCCATCAGTATAATTTGCCATTGCGTTAGCCGCTGCTAATGCAAAGTTCTGAAAGTTAATTGCGTTATATTTGTCAAGTAAAATTTCGCCCGAATCAAAGTCTTTGATTAAAACGTGTCCTTCTACTTTAACATTTGAGTTTTCATTTAATGTTTTCATTATTCCTATTCCTTATACACTATTTATACAAAGTATTAAATAGTATTATAATTCAATACCTTGTCCTAATCCTTGCAACTCTTGTGCTTGAATTGAGTTCGGGCTGTTTAAAATTGTAACGCCTTGTGTGTTGTATTGCAATGCTGTTGGAGTTCCATTAGCAAATGTAAGCTGTGTTGTGCTTACATCCATTATTGGCTCACCACTTGCTGCTAATATTGCAAATGTTCCTGCAACGCCGCGTTTTATAATTTTAAGTACTGTTGAACTATCTTTTGCGTATTCTATTAATTCGCCACCTATGTATGCAAATCCAGTCGAGCTAAATGCTGCTGTGCTTGCTACAGTTATACTTACATCACTAAGTGTCAGTGCTGCACTTAATGTTGTTCTATTTGATGACAGTAATGCATATGCTCTTACTGTGCCGTCTGTGTCTTGTATGTGTGCAAACGTTCTAGAATCAGTGTTATATGTATTAGCTGATGTATTAGTTTGTACATTAATTCTTAATAGCTCGATTGGTTTTAATTCTACTAAGCTATTTCTATGCAGTCCACTTGTTCTGTAATTAAACCACTCAGGTGATGAGAATCCTACCCCACTTACAATGTCTGTGTTAGCATGACTATCAGTAAATGCTCCACCACTTATTGTGTCTGTAGGATCGTCAGTTCCAAATGCGTCAGCTGTATATGTTGTTCCGCCAAACGCTGCACCAAAGTCCTGGACTCGCATTGTGATGTTTGTTTGTGGAGTTTCAGTTAACGCTAGTGTAGTGCTATCAGTGTGTGCATACTTTTCTACTATTGTATTAACCTTTGTGTGGAAAGGTTTAACTTCTTGTATATACCCTAGTGCATTACTAATTTTATCTTTCTTATATTTTCTAGTAGTTGAATCTATTGTATTGTTAAATTCTAAAGTAATGTAAGTTGTTTTTCTAACCCAGTTTGTTTGTTTAAACGAGCTTAGTGTATTATCTACAATACTAAAGAATAATGTATTCATATTATGTATATTATTACTAACGAATATATCTTTGTGTAATGACGCGATTATTGTTTTCCAATAAAAAGCAAGGTCCGCTTGATCGAATGGCGCAGAATCAAATGCTAAGTTGTCCCATCCGCCGTCTAGTGTTAACAGCTCTACGTTAAGTTGTATTGTAATGTTTCTTTTATATACTAACTCCCATATACTAGTAACGTTATTATACGCATAAATCTCACTTCTGTCAAGCTGTAGTGCAGTATCAAACACATTCATTTTAGCAACTAAATGCAGATCTCTATTAATAGAGTTCAGCTCAGTGTAGCTAGTAACTGTTATTGTATTGTTAATAGTTCCAGTGTATGATTCTAGTTTGTAATCTTGCCATGACCATAATTTAGTTGGTAATACTTTAAATGTTCTGTCCCATGTATTCTTATATTCTTGATCTAAGTTAATATGCTGTAGTAAGTTATTAATTGTTACAACTGTATTACGCCTAGCTGAAGACACATCATTAAACCATGTTTGGCCAACATCCATGTCGTCGCCATACTTATTAAATTTATGTAGTGCTGTGAAAGGTAATCTAACATTAGCCGAATTGACTCCAGCCAAATTGTACTTCATTTGATTTACATAGTACTCTGGAATTACATCAGAGTCTTTTGTAATAAGTGTCCACTCGTTATGTGATTTAAATTTGTCGCCCTTAACATTAATTTGTAATACTGTACTAGTATCTTCTACATAGTATTTAATATTATCAATAATAAACTCATCCTTGTTTAGTGCCGCAAACCAACTGACACCATTTGTTGATGGATTTTCAATTATGTTTGCTACATCAACTGCTGACAATGTTCTAGTATCTGATATTGTTGTTTTGTCTTTAACCCAATAATAATACACATCAGTATAAGAGCTTGTTCTAGAATTCCATTCAGTATCCAGTGTATAGTAATAAAGATTTTCTTCAGCAGCAGTATCGTAAATTGAAAATGCTGAACCAGATGCAACTACACCATACATCTCTGTATTCTTTTTAACTGCATCTGCATAGTCATCTGGTGCTACGGAAGATTTAATCCATTCCCATACAACTATCTCACTGTTAGGATATACCGCACCCCACACTAATGCTCGATAAGCAGTATCGCCTTGGTCATAATCGTAGTATCTAACTTTGCTTGTATCCCACCATCTAGTACCAACCTGGTCTTGGGACCATGCAGTATCTGTTTCGGTATTATATTTTTCATCAGTTGATGTTGTGTATATATTGCGTTATCGGATACATTAATATAATCTAAATTCTGTTGTGCGATGCCTGGGATGATTTTTCTCATTGGGTCCCATGCTTCTAATTGTACTTTTGCTCTGTTATCTTTATGACTGTAAATTACAACGCTGTCAATATTAGTGTTAGTAGGTCTACGAGTTGTTTCTCTTACTGCTACCCAAGTGTTTCCTGCAGCTGTTTTGTCTACATATGTTCCTAATACTGATAACTTACTTGATGAAATTACAAGTGTGCTTAGTGGTAAGTTCCAACGTGCTTGTGCAACTGCTGCATCTCTTTGTATTTCATCTTTAAATCTAGTTGTTACTAACGGGTTAACAGAAACAGCGTTACCACATTTCTCAATAAATTCATCTATATAGAAAATCTTATTGCCGCCTGTGCCAGATCCAATTTTAGTTATTTTATGTATGCCATCTATGTTAGGTGTAGTAGTTGTGTTTAGTAACTGTACAAAGTCGCCAACTATTAATCCATGTGGAATGTTTGTTGTTACTTCTGCATCATTACCATCTGATGTTGTTGTTCCAGCACATATACCACACGTTGTTGTTGGTTCTGTTTTAATAGCTGGATCAGGTGCTGTCCACAGTGGCGATGCGTTCTGCTGTACTTGTAGCATATTCCAACCATAAAATTTAGTAGTAACAGTTCCCGCTGAAATCATTGCTAAGTCACTGTCATCAGTTACTATAATACTGTACAATGCATCATCATTTGATACTACACTAAATGTTGGAGTTCCGTTAGCATCGAGTGCATTAAATACATTAGCTACAGTAGTTCCAACAGAATTAACAGTACCAGTTTCTAATCCTGCATCAGTATTAAAACTAGTATTTCCCATTGTAAGAGTTGCATCACTTGAAGATATTATAATTTGATTAACTGGAAAGCTAGCAGTGACAGTAGTAATATTTCCCGCCGCTAATGCTGCGTTAATTGACGCAACTGCTTCAACGGCAGTACTTCTTCTAGGCTCATCTGTAGTTTTGGTTACATTGTCATATATTCCATCTACGCCATTGTCTCCAAGCATGCCAATTGCTGTTCTAGCTGCACCTGTGATTACTATATTTTCATTAGTAAGTCCATTAGTTTTAGTTAGTACTAACTGATTTGACCCATTTTTTGAAGCTGTTATTTTTGCTAGGTCTTGATGTGTTTCTGCTTCAATTTGTGTAACAATCATATCAATATCCACATTTGCTTCAACTAAAATAGTTGACACACTAGACAAGCTAGAAGCGCCTGCTTGTGGGAATCCTAACAAACCATTTGTAGTGCTTGCTGATAATGTTAATGCAGTTGCTTTATTTGTAGTTGCAAGATCCAATTGTAGTCTGTTATCAGCAGTCTTTGATGCTGTTAAATTTGCTACACCGGCATTGTTTATATATGTAACAATTGCATCACTTGTCATTTGATGCGGAACATGTGCTAACGTCACAACAATTGCTGCTGCCGCTGCTGGTGCTGTTGTAAATGTTAATGTTTGTCCACTTATAGTAAATCCAGTATTAGCAGTTCCACCTACTGTTATTGTTACAGAGGACGAACTGTATGTACTATTTGAAAGTGCTTGTGCAATTGTAAATGTATCTTTTAAATCAACAACTGCATCATGCACTAATGTAACTACAATGGCTGCTGTCGCTATTGGTGCTGTTGTGAATGTAATAATTTGTCCACTTACTGAATAGTCTGCTGGGTCAGCAACTGCTGCTCCATCAACTGTTATTGTGCTTACATCATATGTATTTGCACTAAGTGCCTGCGAAATTGTAAATGCTACAGTACTTGCATCACCTGTAAAGTTTTCAACTACGTTACTTGGTGTGACTCCTTCGTCATCACCTGTAAAGTTTTCAATTACGTTTGCTGGTGTTGTATCAAAATCAATTGTTGTTCCGTTAATAATAATGCTTTCGTTTGTGACTGGCACAAGATTGAAGTTAGTTAATGTTCCTAATAATTGTGGATATGCATCAAACGGTACTACGTCTTGTACTGCTGTGTTAGTAATTGGAATTGTTACTCCATTTATTATTAGTGGAACACTTGGTAAAAATGTAGGATTAGAAACTGTACCAGTAACTATATCAGTGTCGTATGTGACAGTAACTTCTGCAAATGTAGCAGTAGTGCCTGCAATATTTGCTACTGTGCCCGAAGCAAATCCCGGATTTGTTCTTAGTCCTTCTACTCTAATAACATTTGAGGCTAGTGTTAATCCAGTAAAGTCAGTATCACAATGCCATACCTGGCCGTAATATCTTACCTTCTCACCTTGTTGGTAACTAGTATAATTGTTCCATGTTGGAATTATTGCATATGCTGCTGTTGAATCAAATGCAGTACCAATGTCACTTAGTGTTTCAATTTGATATTTTGTTTCATTGAATTTTGTTTCACCACCTGTAAGTATGTCAGTGTTTGCATCTGCAAACGTAGTAGTATCAAATTCAACTACTTTATTATTAATTGTTCTATCAGCTGTTTTATAGATTATATTTGGTTCTGGTGTTGCCGGCGGAGCTAACAATGATATAGTCTGTGGATAATTATTAACATCAGTTGATACTACTTCTATCTCAAGTACATCTTCAAAATCATTGTTGCCAAGTTCAGACTGTCTAAACATATATTGTTCAAATGCTGATACTGTTGTTTTGTCTCCATTTAGTATTCTACTCTTACCAATGTGTTGTATAGCACCCTTGGTGCCTTTTTCTTTAATAGCACCTTGGTAATAATTTGTAAGTACATTATGGTCAATTCCTAATCCGTCTAGCAACTGTCCTTCTACGTTGCCAATTGTTAAATCTTTTGCTTTAGTAAATGCTTTATTGAATTCGTTTACGTCTGTTCTATAAATGTCGTCTACACTTTGTACTGCACTGTCAAAGTTCTGTACAATATGATTATCAACTACTAGGTAACCTGGCGCTTTCTTTTCGCCTGTCCAATTACTTGTTCGTTGTCCTTTTACTAACAAACGGTGTGTGCGTCTATTCTTAACATCATCAAACAAATGTACTCCTAGTTTTGTTTTGTTTTCAAATATTACAATGTGTTCATAATCTAATACTGCACTAGTAATACTTCCTATAAATTCTTTATTCTTTGTTTCAATGTTTACTGTTCCATCTGTACGCGATATGCTTAAATCGCTTGTCTGTAATCTATTAGACTTACTATCTAGTACATCATTGCTGTTGTATTCTAGTTGATTATATTCATATACATGACCGTGTGTTGGCTTAAATTTTATTTCTCTACCTAGTTGTAAAACATATACATTGTTAACTACGGCTGTTATTGCCCAAGTAACAAAATCTGCTGCGGAACTATCTCCGTCATACGCAGTGGTGTATCCGCTTGTTCGCATCCATTCCCAATAACCTCGCACAAAGTTATATGTGTCCTGTACTTTTTCAAAAGTAGAATCATATTCTACTATACTAGCAGTTGCTACAAAATCATTATACCGTCTTACTTTTTGATTTGAAATAGTCTGCGTGTTATAGTTAGTTGCTTTTGCTAAGTTTGGTTCAAAGAATTTAAACTCTCTGTTGTTATTACTTAGGCCTGATACTTTCCATCCTGTTTGTGTTTTTGTAATAAGTACTGCACTCGCTGTTACTGAATCTGTTACGGCACCTTTGTACATTTCAATATTAAAATCATTTTCGCCTAATACAAAATCACCTGCTAAACTGCTTTCCGCTGATATATCTAGTAAGTGTTTACTAGTAAATCCTGATAACTTTTCTTGTAGTCTAGTTGTTGCATTGCCGTATAATTCTTTCTGACTAATAGCTTGTTGATTTCTTAGAAGATAATTATGCTGTGCTTGTGCTATCCCGTTTGAAACAAATGGAATAGCTTTAAGTTCAATATCTACACACATGCCATCAGCTGCGCCATCAGCTCCTACATATGATATTACCGGAGTGCCAGTAAAGTTTAATCCACGTTCTAGGATACTTATGCTACTAACAGTGCCAGTTAATGCACTTGTATCAGTTAGTACATATCTTGCTATAGCAATAGTACTATTATAATCGTCTAAGACATTAAAGTATGCATGCTTTTGTACAGTATTAGGGGGATTAGTACCAGTAACTTTTATATTGTAAACAGACTTTCCGTAAACTTCTCCGGGCATTTTATAATTAGCACTCGATGGAAGTTCAGATGAATAATGTCCTGCGTTTGATACAACTGAGGTATACATACTAGTTGCTCCTGGCTGGAAGAATGTAGTCCATGCTTTTGCTGGAAGTAATTTTGTTATTGCGTCCACTAGCATTGCTTGTCCTGATGCTGAAGTTCTCCAATTAATTTCAACTGGTCCCCAATCACCAAATACAAAAGCTGCTTCTTTAGAAACATTTGAAACATTGTTAGTTGGATCTAAAACTACCTTAACAGATCCTAATGTACCATTTGAGTTAACTGGACATCTATTTGTCCAATCCCAACTATGTCTTGCATAATTTACATCCACTACTGTCGTTCCAAGTGTTGGGTTAGAAACTATACCTTTTGTTAATGCATTAATTAAGTCTGCTCGCTTAGTGCCCTTTGTGGAATCCCAACTATAATGTGTTGCCCACCAAGTTGGTTTAAATCCAAATCCTAGCATATGCCATGGCGTAATGTCAGGAGTGCTTGTTCCAAATAAGTGTGTGTATGCACCTTTGTAATGTCCTGGCAATGTAGTGCCAAAATCTTCGTATGCGTTTATTGTGCTGTAATTCCAAGTAGTATCATCAACTGCATTATATTGTCCAGTTACATTTAGGCTTGTAATAGCTTTGCGTCTTGCCCATTGGTAGTAATATTTCTCCAAATAATTATTTAAATCATTTATTGTAAACCACGAGCTTGTATGTTTAGATGGTAGAAACGTTACTGGTGAATTATATTTTTCTCTTGCTGCGTTAGGATTAATATCTGCATGATGACCATTATGGCCATTGTTGTACATACTATCTTCTTTAACTAATCCAGCATATATACGTTTCTCCATTTCATATATTACTGCATTAACAGGATCAAACGAAGCTAGTGTTGTATCTTCTAATGTAACAGCTGATACGTCTATCTCAGTTCCATCATGTGTGTAAAGTGTTTTTTTACTTACACCGTCTTGTGTTGTCCAGCTATGTACAGTTGGAATATGTCCATGTGCTAATCCAAGTTTTACCATACTAGGTGGAATAAAACATCCTTCGTCCATTTGAGAATAATAAACTTCTAATACAGGAAATGTATTAATGTTATCAAGAACTGCATACGAACTTCTAAGTAACGAAACTGTGTCGCCTATCATAGTATAATCTCTATCCTTAGTAAGGAGCTTTCTAACTTGAACATTATTAGTGCTGTGCTCAGTTAAGTAAACATACACATGGTCTCTAATATTAAGATCACCATTAAATGTATATGTTGTTTTAAATCGTTTATTTCTAACTAGGGTAACAATTGTGATTACATTAGCAGTACCAGTTCCTGTGCCTGCGCCAGTTGCTGTAAATTTAGTACCAACTGTGTTAGCTGATGCGCCGATAAGTGTAAAGTTTGTTGTACCTACTTTTTGAATTGTATATTCAGTTCCAACCGCAAATGCACCAGCTGAAATATTTCCTGCAACTGGATTTGCAAATGCAACCTGTTGTCCGGTTACTGTATAATTTGTTTTTAATACCTCAGCACCACCGATTGTTATTCTGTTTACAAAATAAGGACCAATTGCTTGAGATAATGTAATTGATTGTTTGCCTATGAAGTTTTCAAATACATGCTCTACAATAAACAATTGCTTGTTATCAGTTTGTGTAAACAACATATTAGAATCTTTGTACAACGTAGTCTCGCCTCTGTTTCGGACCACTTGTTGTATTGATTTATTAGTTAATTCTTGTACAGTTAGATTTGCATTGGTAGCATAAATTCTTCTAGATTGAGCTGATACTCTATTCCTAAAGCTCGTAAATTCATTAGCTTGTTCATTTAATGCGCCAGTGATACTTAGTTCATTGTCTGAATAATTTAAGTCATTCATTATACTAATATCTTCTGACATAAAAATTGTACCGCCATAGTTTGTAGTATGTGGAATACTTGCAAAGTTATTTTCACTAAATGTGTTACCATTAAAATTTGGCACTGTGTTTAATTTACTTGCCCAATGGCTAAGTGTTTCACTTAATGTAAATGTGCCGAGTGGAGTATTATGTACATTATGCTGTAGTATGTCTGGTAAACTTGTATTCGTTGTATTGTTTGTTACATTGTTGTTGTTCCAATAAAAATCTACTATATCACCAACTGCAAAAATACTCTCATCAATTATAGTAGTAGTAGCAGTAGTTGTTTCATTTGAAGGCAATACGTCAACGCCATTAACTGTAGTTCTGTGAAATAATTTATCCCATTTATCAGATATTAAAAATGTTTGTAACAACACAGCGCCACTGCCGTAGTTAATTAACATATCAAATTTTGCATTGTTACTAGACGCAGTTGTTGTTATAGTTGTAGTATTTCCTACTGTGTTAGCTGTAATTCCAGCCTCTACTAAAAATGTAATTGGGTATGCAGTTAAATTATATAGCTTAAATGTTTGACTTATACCGGCCATATATACATCTTCAGATCCTGCACGTGCTGTAGTTGCAGTGCCATCATTGTGTTTGGTTGTTATAGCAAGTCTGTCATGCGGTCCTGCATAGTTAAGTCTGTCTGCATGAATAAGATATTCCTGTGTAGGTCTCCAGTTACTTTGTCCGTATGGGATTGTTAATGCTGTATCGCCTGCGGTTATTTCATATTGAACATGCTCGCTTGCGCCTGCAGATTTATTAACTGGTGTATATATAGATTTTAATATACCGTAGTGTTTAAATGTAGTGTATCCCGTATATTCTTTTGTATGCGACAGGTTATCGTTTTCAATATGTTTATAACTATTTAAATATTTTTTAGTTATAATAAAGTTTTCAAATTCATATTCAGCACCCTTTGGTGTATCTTTGAAACTTAATACTTTTCCTAATTCTGTATCATTTACTGTTCCAGTACCTACTTTATAGCCAAATATTACTTCGCCTTGAAACGCAATTCCTTCTACGTTTTCTAATGGTGTGCCTATTTGATTATAAAATCTATATTGTGGATATTGATTTATTGTTAATTTTTGTTGGGCTTTATTAATCTTAGTGCCATCAAAATATACATCTGCATTAACCCAGCTTGAATCTAAACTGCTTAAAATATTAAACGTGTTATTTGTTACAAGTGCTACTGACGTATCATTGGCCACCGCAGTGCCTGCTGCACCTCTAGTATAAATCTTAGTATATGCGTTATCAATAAAGACGTATCTGGTTCCTTCAGGAAAGTTTGCTGCCCCTTGTGCATTTATTTTGATTCCATAATCAACTGCGCCTAAGTATAAAGCCGATGCTGATAATCTATCTGTATATTTTGCATTATTCCACATGTCCATTCCAGCCGTGTATTCAATAATAGGACGCATAGCCTGTCTAGTGGCATTAAGTATTTCAGTAAAATTATAAGTAGGCAGTAGCGTTCGTAGTTTGTTTATTGTACTAATGTTTACCCAGTGGTTTGTTCTACTCCACGCACTTTGGTATGCATCATTTTTAGCAACAACAATATAATCTTTTATTGGCTCTACTACTTCACCGTCATTATACATTAATGTAACTCCACTAGGAGGTGACATTATTGGTATTGTTAATTCTTCTGCGGCAGTTGCAGTGAACATTGAAACTTTGCCTGTAGTGCTGTCAATTTTTAATGAGTATACTATTTCGCTAGTTACTGTGCCTGTTCCTGTAGCAACACCGGTTGCTGTAAATACTTGTCCCTTGGTGCCATTGGTAGCGCCAACGAGTGTAAAGTCAGTAGTGCCAATTGTTTTTATTTTATATTTTTGTCCAACAACTATTGCAGTGGCTGCAGTCTCAGGCCATAATGTTACTAACATATTGTTAATGAGTTGTGTTGGGTTGGAAGAATGGTTAGGGAAATTAAACCCATCAAATATAGGTAGTCGAGTTGCATCATTATTAAATAATGTTATAAGATCTTGCGGTGTTTGTGTGCCCGAGTTATTCCAATAAGAACTATTTTCATTTGCTTCTGCTGAAAATAGTACATCATTGACCCATATACCATTACTTGGTGTTGTATGTTTTACTAAGTTGTTATATCGTCTGTCGCCATTTGCAACAAAATATAAACGTAACTTATGATGATTTGTTGCACCTGTTACTATATATGTTTTATTACGTGTATTTACATGTTGTCCACTACCAGTAAATTTAATAAGCATGCCTTCTTCAATGTTAACAGTATTATTGTCATCTGTTATTACTGAAGTAGTTTCTGCTAGAATAACTGAGTTGTGTGCAGTACCTGTCCATATACTTTCGTATACCGGTAACTCTTCCACCCAGCGATAGTTTCTATAGTTTACAAGTTTATCAATATCAACTGGAGGGTTAAAACTATATAAGCTAGAAGCGTATGCTGCATTATAATTATATGTAGCGAAGTTCTCATTAATAGAATGTGCCACATCATCAAATGTAATTGCGTTAGTTAATTCTTTATTAGTGTTGTATGAAACTATTCCGGGTGTTAACTGATTCTTATTTCTAATTAACTTATGAAACTTTGGTTCCAAGTAAGTATCAGTTGATGCTGCATACTCACCGCTTCTGCTTCCAATATAACCATCTAAATTCTCAAGTGGTCCTTTTGAAACCATTTGATCTAATGTACTGTCCAACCAATTCTTATTTAACTCTGTTTGAAATACACTTGGTAAGAATCTACTAGTTTTTATATTGTTAACTTTGTTATTGCCTGCCTTCTTTTTCATCTTTATGATCCTGTTTTACTAATATTGGTAGCTGTAATAGCATCAATGATATCTATATCGTCAGCATCTACATCTGGTATAATAAGTTCGTCACTGTTTGGAGTGTATTCAAACATGTCGCCAAACACGCTGTTACTACCTTGCGGCACAATAACAAAACTACTTAGCACACCAGCAAGTTGCTTATGTACGTATGCTGCTAATTCTGTAAAGTAAAATGTTTCACCGAAGTCCCAATTACTCGAATCAAAAAATCCATTAATTGCTGTAACAGTTTTTGTTTTTAAATCGCTCTCTGTAATACTTGATCCGTATAATTTAATTATTCTAAATCTTGCTCTTAGGTGATCTTCTGCATATCCACCAAATAATGGTTTATACTTAACAGCTTTAAATACAATAGTATCACTAATTGCTTTCTTATCAACTACACCCGCAAACTTCATTCCTAGTTCATAACTAGTAGGTGGTAGCGGCTCAACTAACACTGTGCCTTGTAAATAGTTTTTATATTCTGTATCATATGTTTTTGTTAAAGCAAACACATCAATTATATTTGTGAAACTAGGATCTACAACTTGATTGTCAGATGCAATATGTTCCCACTCAAAGTTTAGGTTTACGTCACCTGGGGTTGTTGTTTCTGGCAACGTAACTGCGCCAATTGTGTCGGCAAATACTTCAGGGTTGTTTGGTCGGCTGTCAGCATTTCCATCTATTAGTGTTAGTCTGTAATTAGTTGAATCTGTATTTTCAAATCCATATACATAGTAAGAACCAATAGTAGATATTTTACCTGCGGCACTAATGCCCAACAATCCAATTTTATCACGTTTTGCTTTTTTAGTATAAGTTCCTAATTCTAATTCATTTGTGATGTTTCCTAGTTTTACACTATTACTACTAAAGTTAATTCTCTTTGTTCTTAAATGAATATCATATGTTGTTCCAGTTGCATTAAAATATAATAACCAACTGTCGTCGTCTGAAGTAAAGGTTGGAAACGCATCTGTTGATGAGAACGGTACCGGAGTAGTATCTATGTCCCAACTTCTTACTCTGTAATTATATTTTACACTAAATGTTCTATTTGCTTCTATGTAGTGTAGTAATAAAGTTCTTTCTCTAGCAGAAAACATTCTAGACAATGCAGGATATATAATGTCAATTGTTGACCCGTCAAGTACTTTAGCATCTAATATAATTGCTCCAGTTCCGTCTGCACGTTTACCAGATGGTCCACCTGTAATTTTTTCAAGTCCAAGACCGTGTGCTTGCACGTCTACTACTTTTGCCCATGTGTATGTTACTACAGATGCGGCATCAGTATGTTTAAATTTTATCATTGCGCCTGATGTTACATACTTCATATAATCAGTTGCTGTATCACCAACCCGCTGAATACTAGGAACAGCATCTGTAATGAATCCAGTTAACACACCAGCACTTGATGTGCTTGGGTTGTTCCACGTAAGCGAATTTGGAGTGTATGCATGTCCACCATTTGGAATAGTATCATCTCTTAACTTTACAAATGCTGCTGTAAATCCCATATAATATAAATTAACAAATTCGTCATTGTCTAATATATGCTTAACATGTTTTCCAAATATACCTGCAGGCGTTGCATTTGCAGCTGTTGATATTGATATTATTTTGTCCTGTGTAGATACAGTAGCATCTTTTCCAGTTAGGTATAGATTGCTGTATGTTCCTGTTGGGTCACTAAACTTTGAATATCTGCTGTGCCCACTAAATGTTCTGTTAATACTTTTTATCTTTACTACGCCTCCCGTAGAACTTCCTAGCAATGTATTATAGTCTTGTGCTGTTATCATTCTATCTTGACTTGCATAGTTCTTTGGCGCTGCTTCTCTTATTTCATCTAGCGTTTCATTTGAACTTGCATTTGAAATTGGTTGCTTTAATTGTATACCAAATGTTGCAGTGTATAAGTTACCATCACTGCCTGTATAATCTATTGCAACTCTTTTATTTGGTAAGTCATCTGGTCTAACAATGTACGTACTGTTTGAACTTGTTCTATACCATACTCTAATTGTGTCGGTTGGAATGTTGCCAAAAGTTTTGTCAGCAAATAAAATTGATACTTGATTATCTTCTCTAGTTTTTACACTGAATATATCTCGTTGACCTGATAGTAAATTATTATAAATTACATTACTATTAACATCTATAACTTTAGTCCACTGCTTAGTAACGTTGCCAGTATTATTAACATTCTGGACCCATATGTCTGTGTTGTTTACATTTGTAGCTAGGATATCCAATGCAGCATTGTCAATAGGAGTTGTTATATTAAAATCTTGATACTGCAAACTGCCTTGCTTAACTCCAAAGAAGAAACCTGTATTGGCACTTTTTATACCCCTGCCGTCATTTTTAAAATAAATTCCAACACTGCCTATTGGGTCTGGAGATTTTTCTGTAAGTGATGGTATTGTACTATCATAGTCACTGCTTATAACATTATATGTATCTGCAGTTCCTAACACTGATCCAGTTACATCAAATTTAATTTGGTTGGGTGTATTATTAAGATCGTAAAAGTCTGTTGTTACATTATTAATTACTACAGATTTCTTTGGACTACCGTATTGATTACTGTTTTCCATTACTGCATTAACTATTGTAATAAAGTCATCTAAATTATTAGCATTATTACTAACTTCGTACATTACATCCTTGCCGCCTAAACTATCACCTGTACTTCCAACAATTGCTTCGTTTGTTTTAACACTCATAATTTTCATCTCACCATACGCTGGCACGTTGCGTCGTGGTTGATAACCTAAAAATTCTGCTAATTTATAAACTGATTCTTGTCGTTGTGCAGTACTTATAAAATTGTTTCTTGCATTTAAGTCTAGCCTGTATGCTAAGTTGTGTCCAAACTGTGCAACTACATCTAGTAGTGATACAAATTCAGCTGATTCTACCCAGTCATTGTAGTTCTCTGGATAATTATTGCGAACATGATCGACC
>Ga0075444_10000523_pt1 | contig 22670 bp, 18 predicted proteins | sample CoawatmetaG01DNA_FD_76836 | JGI IMG/M metagenome (GOLD analysis project Ga0075444, IMG submission 76836) | Marine microbial communities from the West Antarctic Peninsula - Coastal water metaG017-DNA | ecosystem: Environmental > Aquatic > Marine > Coastal | place: Atlantic Ocean: West Antarctic... | reverse complement strand
GTAGAAAGGTTCTTGGGTATAGAATCTTTTAACCCAAAAGGAACTGAGGTTATTAAAATATTGCCCTTTAAATCATAAAGGCTAATCTCTAAATTGTGAATAAAAGCAATCTCATAAATCGCTTTTTGAAAAATAGTTTGTAAATTTTCTGTTGTTACTGCAACAGTAGATCGTTGGTATAATTGAATGGTTGTTTCTTTTTTTAGCGTTTCTTCTTTTCTTCCAAAACGACTTACATTATACTCTTTCGTTTGCTCGTCATATTGGTAGATAGTAACACTAATTATGAGAATTGTAGCTAAAAGAATTAGCAAGATCATTGCAATAAAAATTCTAATTCTTAATGATATGTTCTGAACGTTTTTCACTCTTTTTTAAATTGATTTTTTCTCTTCGTTGTCAGCTTCAAATAGCATTCCAAAACACCAGCAAATTGCATTTCTTTAAAATTTATATAAGACCTACAAGATACGTAAAGTCAAATCAGAAAAAAAGCTGTTGTAAAAAAATCACAACAGCCTATACTATTTTCAACTATTTTATTCTTTAGCCCACAATATTGATTATTTTTCCTGGAACAATAATTATTTTCTTTGGAGTTCTTCCTTCTAATTGTGCTAGTGTTTTTTCATTTGCTAACACTGTTTTTTCAATCTCTTCTTTGCTCATGTCTAATGGAAGTTCTAGAGTAAACCTCATTTTACCATTAAAAGAAACTGGATAGTTTTTAGAGCTTTCTACTAAATTTTTGGAATCAAAGAGTGGAAAATCTACTCTAGAAATAGAGGTGTTATGTCCTAAATGACTCCATAATTCTTCTGCAATATGAGGAGCGTACGGTGATATTAAAATTAATAAAGGCTCTAGAATAGACCGTTTGTTACATTTTTGTGCAGTAAGTTCGTTTACGGCAATCATAAAGGTAGAAACTGAGGTATTGAAAGAAAAATTCTCGATATCTTCTGCTACTTTTTTAATGGTTTTATGCAAGGTCTTCAACTCGTCTTTGGTGGGTTTCGCTTCGACTCCGCTCAGCGACCCATCCATAAAAGGAAGGTATAACTTCCAGAGTTTTTTTAAGAAAGAATGAACTCCAGAAATTCCAGAGGTTTTCCAAGGTTTGGCTTGCTCTAAAGGCCCTAAAAACATTTCAAATAATCGTAAACTATCTGCACCATATTGTTCACAAATGGCATCTGGATTTACAACATTGTATTTAGATTTAGACATTTTTTCTACCTCACGAGAAACTTTAAAAGTTCCGTGTTCTTCAGTAATAAATGCTGCATCTTTAAATTCTTCTCTCCAATTTTTAAAGGCTTCAATATCTAATTCGTCTGATGCATTCACAAATGAAACATCTGTGTGAATTGGAGTAAAATGTGACCATTCAGTGATAGAACTAACCATACCTATCTTAAAACTTAATTCTTCAATTTCATTATTTGAATTGACTAACATTAATTTTTCTGAAATAGATTTTTCGATAATTGATTTGGAAATAAAGATTGCCTTTCTTTTCTCATCTTTACCTAACTGCCCATATTCCCATCTATAAACAAAAGCGCTCGTCCCTAAAATCATTCCTTGGTTAATCAGTTTTTTTGCAAACTCATCAACAGGTACAACTCCTTTGTCAAACAAGAATTTTTGCCAAAAACGAGCATATAATAAATGCCCTGTTGCGTGTTCAGATCCTCCAATGTATAAATCTACTTCTTTCCAATAGTCTAAAGATTCTTTGCTGGCAAATTCAACTTCATTGGAAGCATCCATATAACGGTTAAAATACCAAGAACTGCCTGCCCAACCTGGCATGGTATTTAATTCTAAAGGATACACCGTTTTGTTTTTTAACTTTTCATTAGAAACTACTTTCTTACCGCGAGAATCCCAGGCCCAAACATCAGCTCTTCCCAGTGGTGGTTCTCCTGATTCTGTAGGCAAATACTTTGCTACTTCTGGCAAAACTATAGGAAGATGTTTTGCATCTATCATCTGTGGCATTCCATCTTTATAATAGACCGGAAAAGGCTCTCCCCAATAGCGCTGTCTGCTAAAAACAGCATCACGCAAACGATAGTTTATTTTTCCATAGCCAATTCCTTGTTTTTCTAATTCGTGAATTGCTAATTTTAATGCTTTCTTGTAAGTTAATCCACTTAAGAAATCAGAATTTGAAATTACGGTTCCTTCTTTGTTGGTATGGGCAGCTTCGGAAATATCTATATTTTCAAAAATATTAGGAATTGCTATTCCAAAGTGTTTTGCGAAATCATAATCTCGTTGATCACCACAAGGAACTGCCATTACAGCACCTGTTCCATAGTTTGCTAGCACATAGTCTCCAATCCAAATTGGTACTTTCTCCCCAGAAAATGGATGAATGGCATAGGCCCCTGTAAAGACTCCCGAAATGGTTTTTACATCTGCCATACGATCTCTCTCTGAACGTTTTGACGTCGCTTTAATATAGCTAAGTACTGCCGTTTTTTGAACTTTGGTTGTTATCTTAGCTACTAACTCGTGCTCTGGCGCCAACGTCATAAAACTAACACCAAACATGGTGTCTGGTCTTGTGGTGAAAACAGCAATCTCATACTTATTTTCATCAGCAACTATAGGTGTTTTTTTAACGATCTTTTTTCTCTTTTCTGGAAATTGAATCGTTGTGTTTATCTTAGAAACAACTCCTAAAACATTTTCTAGCACCTCTTCATTTGTAACATGAACAACATTAAAACCTTCTTTAGAAAAGTAAGCTGTTCTTAAAGCCTCATCTTCTTTTCCTGAAAATTCGACAATAAGATTTTTTGCCAAGCATACATAATCTACTAAAAATGACCCAATGGTATATTTTTTTCTGAATTTTGCAGCTCCTTTTTTATTTTTTAATTCATTCCAAAGTGCTGTTTCTGCCTTTGATAAATGTAAGCGTAGCTTTTTTAAATCTTCTAGTTCTTTGTAAGATAAATTAACTCCTGAAGTTTCTTTAGATACCTCTGAATCTACCTTAAAGGTAACCATGGCGCCTTGTGAACGGCCAATCCAATTAGTTTGAGAATCTTTTAAGGGTTGTGGCCAGTCTATAGTGTCTAAGCCGTCTAACAGCCGTTGTGCATAGGCAGAAATTCGCATAGACCATTGTGTCATTTTTTTTCTAACAACTGCATGACCTCCTCTTTCTGATACTCCATTTACAATTTCATCGTTAGCCAATACCGTTCCCAATGCCGGACACCAGTTTACTTCTGTATCTGACAAAAATGTTAAGCGATATTGTAATAAGATACGTTCTTGCGCTTTCTTTGATAATGCGTTCCACTGTTCCGCTGTAAAAGGTTCTATCTCATCATCACAAGATGCATTTATAGTAGTATTTCCTTCTTTTTTAAAAATTGAAATTAATGAAGAAATATCCTCTGCCTTATTAGTGTCTTTGTTATACCAAGAGTTAAACAGTTGAATAAAAATCCACTGAGTCCATTTATAATAATCTGAATTTGATGTTCTTACCTCACGAGACCAATCAAAAGAAAAACCAATTTGATCTAATTGACGACGATAGGTTTTAATATTTGCTTCTGTTGTTTTTGCTGGATGTTGCCCTGTTTGAATGGCATATTGTTCAGCAGGCAATCCAAAAGAATCATACCCTTGCGGATGCAACACATTAAAACCCTTGTGACGTTTGTAACGTGCATAAATATCTGATGCAATATACCCCAAAGGATGCCCAACGTGCAAGCCTGCCCCAGATGGGTAAGGAAACATGTCTAAGACATAATATTTAGGTTTATCAGAATCATTACTGGCTTTAAACGTTTGGTTTTTAGCCCAATGATTTTGCCACTTTTCTTCTATTTCTTTGAAATTATAGTGCATGAAATTTTCTTCTTAAAAGTGGTCAAATTTACATTTATTCTAGCAAAGTATAAAGTCTATCTCATAATAAAGAGTTTCTTTAAACTGGTGAAAGTAATTCCAACGCTCGTTTTACGAAGCCTATCTTATTTTTGTGTTTTTTCACATCATAAATTCTATATTTTAGCAAACAACTAAAGAGTTTATATTAAAAACAAAAAAAACCCATAAAATTGACGAAATAAATTCACCTTTTTTATGGGCCTTAACTTGTAAAACTATCGTTTTTACTCTACTGGTATGCTTAATACAATATCTCCCCATCCCATGTGAATAGTCATGTCTTTGTCAATTGCAATTGAAAATACATCAACAGTCTTATCCGTTTTTTTAACAGGTACGCTAACTTTAGCCACATCATTTTCATCTTTATGAAAATATACACCCCATACGTTTAACTGACTACTTAATACTACAGTCCAAGTAGTTTCGCCAGGAATTGCATACATCGTATAAGTCCCTGCTTTTACAGCAGTACCACCAAAAATAACCTCTTTATAAAAGGTGATTTCTGTTGCTTCGTTGGCCCCTGTTCTCCATTTTTTTCCAAGGGGGGCTAACTTTGCTAAAGACCTTCCCTTTAACTGAGGTCTACTGTAAATGATTTTAATCACTTTCTCAGAAATTCTATAATTGTCTGGAAATGATGCTACATCCATAGGGCTTTTGTCTAATCCTTTAAAATCTTGCGCAACGGCTTGATTTGAAAAGATTCCAGCAAAAACAAATAATGTAATTATTAAAAAAGTTTTTTTCATGATAAAATATATTTAATTTTTAGTTAATTTTCTTAATTTCTGTTAGCGTTGGCAACCTCTTTAAAATTAACTTTTTTATAATGAAAGCTTTCATTCCCTAATAAAGAGTTTCCATACTTTTTAAACCAATCTTTATGAATCGCTAGATCTATAGAAGTAGGTTGAATAATATTAAATTTTACTGTATATAAATCGTCTATTGATCCAGGTAGTGAAATATTCCTAGCATAATGAAAATTATCTGTTAAATTAATATGTGGTATTAAATCTATAAAAGTTCTAAGACCTGTATTTTCATTAATAATTTGAGCAGAGATGTGTAAATATGGAACAAATCCACCTGGGGGAGTACCTGAAGGAATGTTTTTAATATCCCAGTTTACTCTGGCTTCAATATGAACATTAGTTTCATTCTCCGACAAATTAAGACCTACTGGCATTATGTGGTCTTTTATTGCACCTTCAAAAATAAAAACGATACCTGGTTCAAGTCTTTCAGTTCCAATAACTAACTCTGGCTTTTCTTCTTGTGAAAAAACAGCGAGAGGTAAAAGCATTATAAGTGCTAAAATTAAATTTTTTTTCATGTCTTTTTTAAGCTAATATTAATAAATTTTTTTTCAATTTAATAATACAAATTAACTGAATTTATTTGGAATAATTCTAAATAGACTATTGATATTCTCGCTTTAAAATTATTAGATCTTTTTTAATCTTTTTCATGTCTTCTTTTTCTGTTCCATCATAAAAACCTCTAATGCGTCTTTCTTTATCTATTAAAACAAATTGTTCTGTATGAATAAAATCATTTTCATCACCATTCCCCTCATCTAGAACTGCAAAATAATTTTTGCGTGCTAGATCATAAATATGTGTTTTAGGACCTGTTGTTATATTCCATTTTTCATCTATAACCCCTTTTTTTATTGCGTAGTCTTTTAGTACAGAGACGCTATCTATGATGGGGGTCACAGAATGTGATAAAAACATGATGTCATCATCATTCTTGTAATAATCTTGCAATTCACTCATATTATACGCCATAGAAATACAAATGGTCTGGCAGCGAGTAAAGAAAAAATCTGCAATATAAATCTTACTCTCATACGTTTTATTAGTGATTTTTTCTCCATTTTGATTAGTGAGCTCAAAATCTGCAATCGTGTGATTTTTTTTTAAATTCTTAACTGAAATATCTACCAACCTTGGGTTTATATCTATAGGGTTGTAGATTTTTAGTCGTTCTTCTTGAGACATTAATCGATAAAAAACAGTAATGCCAACAATAGAGAATACGATCAAAAAACGAAATGTGGGAATTGATTTTTTAAAGAAGCCTACATCCATAACTAGAAATATGATGCAAATTTACTACATAAGAAATACTTGCCACAACAATTTTAGATTTAATACAGCCTAAATGTTTGTTAAATTAAAATAGCATTGTAAAACAATCTTTTACAACTCTACTGAAAAGTGTACATTTGTGCCTTTAAAAACTGAAGATTTAACGTAGATGGAAATATTAATAAAAGCCTCACAATTTATACTAAGCTTATCATTGTTAATTGTGTTGCATGAATTAGGGCATTTTATCCCTGCCAAATTATTTAAAACAAGAGTAGAAAAGTTTTACTTATTTTTTGATTATAAATTCTCTATTTTCAAAAAGAAAATTGGAGATACTGTATATGGTATCGGTTGGATTCCTTTAGGAGGTTATGTAAAAATCTCTGGTATGATTGATGAAAGTATGGATACCGAACAACTACAAGAAGAACCAAAACCTTGGGAGTTTAGATCTAAGCCAGCTTGGCAACGTTTAATTATTATGTTAGGTGGTGTCTTTGTAAACTTTGTGTTGGGAATCTTTATATACATTATGTTAATGTATTCTTATGGTGAAAAATACTTGCCAAATGAAAATGTTGCAGATGGTGTTTGGGTTCAGGATTCTTTAGCCATAAGTTTAGGATTACAAAATGGAGATAAAATTTTAAGTGTTGATGGAGAAGAAATAAAAAAATTTAGAGACATTACCATAGAATTTATTAATGGAAATAATTATACGATAGAAAGAAATGGTCTTGTCATTGAAAAAGAATTACCAATAGATTTTATTGATCAATTAATTAGTAGAGGTAAAAATGCAGGGATGATTGTGAGACCCAGAAGCCCCTTTATGTTTGCTGAATTTCAAGAAAACTCACTCAATGTTAACTCTGGGTTTAAAGATAAAGATATTGTTATAGCCATTAACGGACAGTCTTTAAAATACCACGATGAAGTAGAAACCATACTGCAACAAAACAAAGGGAAAGAAATTTCGATGACTGTTAAAAGAGATGCAGAAGATAAAACATTTAACGTAGCAGTAAGCGACAAAGGAAAGCTAGAGATAGTTCTTTATGGAATGGGGTTCTCTGACTTAGAAAAATTAGGATACTATGACTTAGCAGATATTAGCTACTCTTTTGCAGCGGCAATTCCTGCAGGAATCAATAAATCTTACGAGACACTTACCAATTATATGAAACAACTTAAAAAAATCTTTAATCCTAGTACAGGAGCCTATAAAGGATTGGGTGGTTTTATTTCTATTGGAAGTATTTTCCCGTCTACATGGAGCGCTGAAACATTTTGGAACATCACTGCTTTTCTCTCAATCATGTTAGGGTTTATGAATCTATTACCTATTCCTGCCTTAGATGGTGGTCATGTTGTTTTTACCTTATGGGAAATGATTACCGGTAAAAAACCAAGTGATAAGTTCCTAGAATACGCTCAAGTAACTGGATTCATATTATTAATAGCGCTATTACTTTTTGCCAACGGAAATGATATTTTTAGGCTATTTCAATAAAAATTAAAATTAAAAACCATAGCGTAAACCAAATAAAACATTACTTGGAGGCATTTGCACGAATCCAGATTCTATATACTCAGCGTTAAAAATATTGTTGGCAGTTAAGCTAAACGTAAATTTATTAAAATCTACAATTAAAGAAGCATCCCAAACATTATAGCTTGTTCCTACAGTTCTTTCTGCGTGTTTATAAATAATATTTTGGCGAACATTCTTAAACAATTGAGATGTAAAACGAGTGATAAGTTGATGTTTTAAAGTGTTTAAAGAATACCGTGACAAGTCTTTATTTTGATCTAAAATATCATTATTTAAATACGTATACCCAAAAGTTATGGTTTGATTGTAGTTATTCATTTTAAAGTTGTAAGCGCTTTCAAACTCAATCCCTTGTGTACTTACTTCTGCAATATTAGCTGCTGTAAAAATGTTAACACTTGTATTTTGTCTTACATAATCTATTAAATCTTCTGAGTCTCTATTAAAAATAGCTAGAGATCCTGAAAATTTGTCATCACTATACTTTAGTCCAATTTCTTGAGCAAATGCTTTTTCTGGTTCTAAATTTGGATTTCCTGAAGTTGCAGGATCACTATAATATAAATCGGTAAAAGTTGGTGCTCTAAAAGTATAACCAACATTCCCGTATAATCTTACTTTATCAGAAATCTGAACTCCAATATCTAAACCTGGAAAAGTATTAAATTTAAAGTCCGAAAAATAAGTTGCTGCTATCCCTGGAGTAATATCAAAAGAACCCAATTTAAAACGGTGCTCAAAGAAAAAATTTGCCATAGTTCTAACTCTTTCTCCCAAATTGTTACTTTGTATAGAAAATCTTGAAAAATCTACTCCAAAACCAGTAATTCCAGTATCTGATGTATAAGAAGCGTTTGTTTCAACCCCTATTTTATTTGTAATATGGAAGTTTCTATAAAACCCTGGATCATCTCTTCTTAAAAGGAACATGTCTTGTCCTCTTCTCCAATAAATTCTTGGTGTTACATTAAATTTATTAGATTTAAAAGTAGTAGAAACTCCTATTAAACTATTTTGGGTTTCCTCATACTCATTAAAAGTTACATTGGTTGTGTAAAAGTTTTCTGCTCCAAACTTCTTGTCAAAAAAAGTAGCAATAACCTCTATTGGTTGCTTCTTTTTATTAAAGATTCCCTTTAGAAAATAATTTTGATTGTTATAATCAGAATTATTACGATATCCGTCAGATGTAAGCGCACCAACATGAGCAATAATCGATGAATTTTCAGTCTCTTTTCCTAAAGTTACAGAACCGTTTAATTGTCCAAAAGATCCAGCTTCTACGTTTATAGAAACTTTATTGTTCAATCTCTTTTTAGTTACAATATTAATAGCTCCTGTAAATGCATTTTGTCCAAAAATTCTTGCTGCAGGACCTTTAATAATTTCAATTCTTTCAATTACTTCAATTGGCAACGCAGCATTCATTGTATGATGTCCAGTTTGTGCATCATCCATTTTAATTCCATCAATCAGCAGTAAAGTTTGGTCAAATCCTCCTCCTCTTATGTATAAGTCAGATTGTCCTCCTCCGGTTCCTCTTCTTCTAACATCTACTCCAGTAACTTGTTGCAATAAATCTGCAACATTAGTTGCTGCACTATTTTTAATGTCTTTTGCTGTTATAATATTTATTGTACGAAAATTTTTCTTAAATGGTAAACTAATTCTGGTTGAATTAATTACAATAGAATCTAACTCTTGGGTTTTTTCTTGTGAAAAAGCCTGCAGTGAAATACATAAAACTAAAAAATAATTGATACTTGTCTTCATGTTAATTTATTAATTTTAACTTGCAAATGTATACAAACCCTCCAAAAAATCCTACTTAATATATTGTCATTAGCGCATTAAAATAAGTTGCTAAATTTAATATCTTTACTGCATGAAATTAGCGCACGAAAATTCCACAAATTTAAAAGGTCAGTGGAATTATTTAGTAAAAGAATTAACCCAACAGTTTTCTGAGGGAGATGTATTAAATCTAGATGGTATTATCTATTTGATTGGTGTTCAAGAATTGGGGCAAGGTAAAAGACTTTTCAAAAAAGATGAGAAAGTGAACCTAATGCATGTTGCTATTTGTAAATTATTAGAGCCTTATGGGTATTACGAGTTTGATTTCTTCGATAAAGACGGCTGGCCACACTATAAAATACTAACAGATTTACCAAGTTTAAAGCCTGGAGAACAAACTGTTTTAATGAAAGAAGCCATTGTGAATTATTTTGAGGGTTTAGGATTTTTTAAGTAACACTTAATTTTCTAATCATGATAGAAAAAACTCTTGGAAACCATCTTTTTACATAAACTCCTAACTTTTCTTTAAAGCCTGCAATGTAGGCTTCTTCTTTTTTACTGTGAATTGCTTTTGCCATTAATTTGGCAAATCGTTCTGGTGAAATTCCATTAGCGGTAGCAGTGTCCATTTTTTGCTGTGATGTTCCGTCTCCTGTTAGGGCATTCATAGATATATTTGTTGATACAAAACCTGGACAAATTAATGTAACATCTATATGATGATCATGTACTTCTGCGCGTAAACTATCAAAAAACCCATGCAATGCGTGTTTTGATGCTGCATAGCTAGACCTTAATGGAGTTCCTATTAAACCAACAATACTAGTAGTTACTACAATCTGCCCTTGTTGTTTTTCTAAAAAATAAGGCAATACGGCTTTTGTTAATGCTACTGTTCCTGTATAATTTACTTCCATAATTTTTTGATCTACAGCCACCAACGTGTCTTTTGCTAATGACCGCTGACTAATGCCTCCGTTATTCACTAGAATATCTATTCGGCCGAATATCTGAGTTGCTGCTGCTGTAATTTTGGTAAATGTTGAATGAGCTTCAAGATCTACTGGTAAAACCCACACATTATGAGGGTTTTTACAGGCTGTTTTTACAATCTCTAATGATGCTTTATTTCTTGATGAAATAATTAGCAATGCATTTTGATTTGATAACTCCAGGGCTAAAGCTCTTCCAATTCCGGAAGAAGCCCCTGTAATCCAAACAACTTTATTTTGAAAATTCATATGTAATTTATTTAGTCCTAAAGTACAGAATTTAAGGAAGAAACTGTAATTTTGAGTTCGTTTTAGAAAAAATAGAAATTAAACCTAATTAGTATGAAAAAAATCATTGTTTTATTTTTGTTTATTAGCGCTTTCTCTTATGCACAGTATGCTATAAAAGGAACAATGAGCCCAATTGAAAATTCTTCATGGGTGTTGTTGTATAAAATTGAAGGAACAAAACAAATTTTTGTAAAAAACACACAAGTAAGAAAAGAAGGAAAAACAGGGTTTTTTGAATTTTCATTACCAACTGATGCAAAAGTTGGCTCATACAGAATAAAATATAGTATGAAAAGAGATGGGTTCATGGATTTTTTATTCAATAAAGAAAATATAGTATTTGAATTCAACCCAAAAGATTTAGAAAACACAATTGTCTTTCATGAATCTAAAGAAAATCAGATTTACATCTCATTTTTAAAAAAAATATACACCGCTCAATACACCTTAGACTCCTTACAAAGTGAATACTTTAGAAACCCTTCTTCATTAATTAAAGAAGCTTATATACGAAGTTTAGGGAACTTTCAAAAGATTGAAAAAGAGTATATACTAGCCTCTGAAGAAAAACTAGTCAATCATTTTATTAAAGCATCACTTAGATATAATTCTTCTGAAATTTTTGAAAGACCAGTAGACTATATCAGTAGCTCCATAACTCACTTTTTTGATCACATAGATTTTTCAAATAAGACATTGTATAATTCTACTTTTTTATTCGATAAAATTTCAGAATATGTAGTATCCCTAAACGTTGCTGCCAATCCAGCACAAAAGGAAGAATTCTATAAAAAAGCTTCTAAAGCAGCCATTGAAAAAACCACCACTATTTCTTTTAAGACCGATGTAATAAATTATCTGATTTCACAATTTGCTGAAATTAAAAACGCCGTCTTAGTAGACCATTTGTTCGCTAATTATTTTGACAAACTTCCCAAAGAAAATCAAAATATAAAACTCAAAAATAAAATATTAGCTCAATTAAGAATCGCAATAGGCAGGGTTGCTCCAGATTTTTCATGGACAGAAAACGGTAAAGAGCTTCGTCTTTCTTCCCTAAAAGACGGATTGAGTTATGTTCTCATTTTTTACAGTACAGAGTGTTCACATTGTTTAAGAGAAGTTCCAGAGATATTTGACTACATGAAAGGTAAAACCAACACAAAAGTAATTGCTTTTGCCATGGAAACTTCAGCCAAAACATGGACAAATTACCAGCTTAAAATGCCTGGATGGTATCATGTTTTAGGTTTAGGGAAATGGGGAAATAACACTGCGAGAACTTATCAAATAAACTCAACACCAACCTATTTTGTATTAGGAAAAGACAAGCAAATTATTTCAATTCCAAAGACTTTAGATGAATTAAAATTGGTTTTAAGAGAGTTAAATTAAAAATACAAGAAGGCATCTTCAAGGTGCTCAATATTAAAACTCCCTTTATTTTTAGTGATTGCCACAATATCAAATCGAACCTCTACATTTAAGTCTTTCTTAAGAACATATTCATTCATTGCTAGTACCATTAATTTAATTTTTTTAGGATTCACAAAGTCTTGTGGGTTCCCAAAATCATTTGTAGACCTTGTTTTAACTTCAACAGAAATAAGTGTTTCTTCTTTTCTAGCAATAATATCTATCTCTGCTTTTTGAAACCTCCAATTTCTTTCTACGATCTTATATCCTTGCTTTATTAGGTAATCTATCGCTAATTGTTCTCCTTTTTTTCCTAATTCATAATGTTCTGCCATTTTACTAAAATACAAAACCATTTATTACTTAATTTTGTAAAAACACTTTTAAATGTCTCAAACTACTTTAATTTCTTTTTTTCAGTATGCAGGAATAAAAAATAAATGGCATGCTTTCTCAAGAATGGGAAGATCCCCAATTGTGCAAAAAAAAACCAAAGGCCTTTCTTTTTTTAAACCGCTTGGAACTGGAAGCGGAAATGGGTTTTCTATAAAACCAGATTTTTCAACATTTGGATTTGTTGCTGTTTTTACATCTGAAGAATTAGCAAAAGAGTTTTTAAGCACCAATGTTATAAAAGAATATACCAAAACAGCTGCATCCTTTAGCCATGTCTTAATGCATACAGTAAAAAGTCATGGAAAATGGAGTAAGCAAAATCCGTTTGAGACTTCTGTTGATTTTGATAAATCAAAGCCATTAGCAGTAATTACAAGAGCAACAATTAAGCCTAAATTGGCCTATCAATTTTGGAAAAACGTTCCGTCTGTTTCTAAATCTATGAATAATTATGATGCGTTAATTTTCTCTAAAGGAATTGGGGAGTTTCCATTATTAATGCAGGCTACCTTTTCACTTTGGTCTAATGCTCAAGCAATGATGAATTATGCATATAAAAATCCGAAACACGCAGAAATGGTGAAAAAAACCAGAGAATTAAACTGGTATTCTGAAGAGCTTTTTGCTCGTTTTCAGCCTTTTTATCAAGAAGGAAATTTAATCCCTAGAATTTTTTAATTTTTTACTATAAATTTTTGCTTCTTTCATCACTTTTGGTGCTAAAATAATAGTTGCCAACATGGTTGGAATTGCCATCAAAGCAAAGGCACTATCTATTAAATTAATCATGGTATCTAAGCTGGCAGTTGCTCCAATCAGAATACTTGCAATAAATAGATAATTGTATAAATGCTTGTATTTAGAACCCACTAAAAACGAGAGTGATTTGGTACCGTAGTATGAGTATGAAAATAAGGATGAAATACTAAAGATCGCAACACAAATCATCAGTAAATATTTTCCAACTCCTGGCATAGCATTTCCAAAAGCTGTGGCTGTTAAACTTACACCATTGGTGTCACTTGTTTGCCATACACCCGTTACTAAAATAGCCAATGCGGTTAGCGTACATACAATAATAGTATCTATAAATGGCCCCAACATAGCCACCAATCCTTCTCTAATAGGTTCATCTGTTTTTGCAGCTCCGTGTGCCATTGGCGCAGTTCCTACACCGGCTTCATTAGAAAATGCTCCACGTTTTATTCCTAAAATTATTAAAGCACCTACAACACCTCCTAAAACAGATTCTTCTTTAATAAAATCTGCAGAGAAAGCATCTGTGAATATCATCAAAAAGTATTTAGGAACAACCTCTATATGTACAATTAATATAACAACTACTAGAATAAAATAGAGTAACACCATAGACGGAACTAACCGAGAGGTAACCTTCCCAATTCTTTTTAAACCACCAAGAACCACTATGGAGGTAATAATTACAAGAAAAACACCAATCACTAAATTTGTATAGTTGGTTACTTCTACTCCGTTTGGCTTTAATAATATATCATTAACTGCTTGTGTTAATTGGTTTACATTAAAAACAGGTAATGCCCCAATCATGGCGCATGCACTAAAAAAAATTGCCAATGGTTTCCATTTTTTTCCTAAGCCTTCTGTAATAAAATACATAGGACCTCCTTGTAGTTCTCCTTCACTGTCTTTCCCTCTGTACATAATGGCCAAGGAAGAGGTAAAAAACTTTGTAGACATACCAACCACAGCACTAATCCACATCCAGAAAATTGCTCCTGGCCCACCCATAGCTATGGCAACAGCAACTCCAGAAATATTTCCCATTCCAACAGTAGCCGAGAGTGCTGTTGTTAAAGCTTGAAAATGACTTATTTGTCCAGGATCATTAGGATCATCATATTTCCCACGCAATACTTGAATGGCGTGCCCAAAATATCTAAAAGGCAAAAATCTTGAAAGGATTAAAAGGTAAATTCCTCCACCAATTAATAATAATAATAATGGATATCCCCAAATAAAAGAGGCAAAAGCAGCAATACTATCTTCTATAATTTTCATTTAAATATAACTTCTGATGTTGTTGATTTAATATTCATTGTAATTGTCTTTCCTAAAATAAGAGCTCTATTGTCTGTTTCATGTCCTGCTGGAAAATTAAATAATACAGGAAAATCAAACTCCGCAACTACTTCTAAGATAAGCTGTTCTATAGAGCTTCCCCAAGCAGTTGTGTTCTTTTTAATATTGCTCATATCCCCTACAATAAGTCCCTTACACTTGTCAAAATATCCTGCTCTTTTTAAACTGTGAAGCATTCTGTCTATGTGGTATTTATATTCGCCAATTTCTTCAATAAATAAAATACTTCCATCAGTGTTTAATTGACTTTCACTTCCTAACATACTTTGTAAAATACTAAGGTTTCCACCAACTAACAGCCCTTCTGCATCTCCTTTTTTATTATATTCAGAGGAGTTTATTTCATACCTCAGCTCTTCACCAAACAAGGCCTTTCTAAATGTTTCAATACTTTGCTTTGTTTCTTCTAGATCAAATAATAAGCTAGTTCCCATCATAGCATGTATGGTTTGTATTCCTAGATTATGAATATGACTATGAAAGGCAGTTATATCTGAATACCCAACAATCCATTTTGGTCTTGCTTTAAATTTAGTATACTCTAATTTATCTAAAATACGTGCGCTTCCATAACCCCCTCTTGCACACCAGATTGCTTTTATACTTGGATTATCTAATGCTTTTTGAAAATCACTTGCTCGTTCTTCATCCGTGCCTGCAAAATGATTATTCTGGTTAAAAACATGGTCGCCAATAAAAACCTTTAGGCCCCAACTTTCTGCTAATTTTTTAGCTTTATCAATAATTTCCTCTCTTTTTATAAGTATTCCTGCAGAAGCTACTATGGCAATACTATCTCCAGCCTTTAGGTACTTTGGTTGCACTAATTTCATGGGTTTAGAAATTGAATCATTCCTTGTTTGCCCAAAAGACAAAAAAGAAATGAGGAATAAAACTACGAATACGAATTTAATTCGCCTCTTCATATAAATCATTTTTGTAAATGTATCTAAATTCATTGGGCTTTCAAAAATATGTTCAACTTGCTTTTTGTACTTTTGTCAATCAAAAATTAGTTCAAAACAATATTCATGAGTTCTTCTAAAAGATATACTGTCACTGCAGCCTTACCTTATACTAACGGGCCTATTCATATTGGTCATTTAGCGGGGGTGTACGTTCCTGCAGATATTTACGCTAGATATTTAAGGCTAACAGGAAATGATGTTGCTTATATCTGTGGTAGTGATGAGCATGGAGTTGCTATTCCTATGCGTGCAAAAAAAGAAGGCGTTTCTCCTCAAGAGATTATAGATAAATATCATGCAATCATTAAACAGTCTTTTAAAGATTTTGGAATTTCTTTTGATAATTACTCAAGAACTTCTTCAAAAATTCATCACAAAACAGCCTCAGATTTTTTCATAGACTTACATAAAAAAGGAGATTTTATTGAAGAAGTAACAGCACAATTATACGATGCTGAAGCCAATCAGTTTTTAGCAGATAGGTTTGTTGTTGGAACTTGTCCAAAGTGTGGTTTTGAAGAAAGTTATGGAGATCAATGTGAACATTGTGGAACCAGTCATAACGGCACCGATTTAATTAACCCTAAATCTGCTATTACAGGAAATACCCCAACACTTAAGGAAACTAAACATTGGTTTTTACCTTTAGATAAACACGAATCTTTTTTACGTGAGTGGATTTTAGATGGCCATAAAAGTGATTGGAAATCTAATGTTCTAGGACAGGTGAAATCTTGGATTGATGATGGCCTGAGACCAAGAGCGGTTACTCGAGATTTAGAATGGGGAATTCCTGTTCCTGTAGATGGAGGCGAAGGGAAAGTTCTGTATGTTTGGTTTGATGCACCTATTGGTTATATCTCTTCAACCAAAGAATGGGCAGAGCGAGAAGGTAAAAACTGGGAAGATTATTGGAAAGATAAAAACACAAAACTGGTTCATTTTATAGGAAAAGATAATATTGTTTTTCATTGTATTATTTTTCCAAGCATGCTTAAAGCCCATGGTGGTTATATATTACCTGAAAATGTTCCTGCCAATGAATTTCTAAATTTAGAAGGAAATAAATTATCAACCTCTAAAAATTGGGCTGTTTGGTTACATGAGTATCTAGAAGACTTTCCAAATCAACAAGACGTATTGCGCTATACTTTAACTGCGAATGCTCCAGAGAATAAAGACAACGATTTTACTTGGAAAGATTTTCAAGCAAAAAACAACAATGAATTGGTAGCCATTTTTGGAAACTTTATCAATCGTGTTGTTGTTTTAACTAATAAATATTATGACGGGCAGGTTCCTGTACCAGGAGAATTTACAGAAGTTGATGAAGATACTTTAGCTGCAATCAAACACTTTCCAGAAAGTATTGGGAAATCTATTCAACGATACAGATTTAGAGAAGCTTCACAAGAATTAATGAATCTTGCTAGATTAGGGAATAAATACCTAGCAGATGAAGAACCTTGGAAAGTAATTAAAGTAGATGAAGAGCGAGTAAAAACAATCATGTATGTTGCCCTACAAATTTCTGCTGCTTTAGCAGTAGTTTCTGAGCCTTTCTTACCTTTTACTTCAGATAAATTAAAAAAAATGTTGCATATTTCTAATGAGAATGACAGGTCATGGAATGATGTTTCAGAAAAAGAGGTTTTACTCCCAGCCAATCATCAAATTGGGTTTGCAGAATTATTATTTTCAAAAATAGAAGATAAAACTGTCACTACTCAATTAGAAAAGCTAGCAGCAACTAAAAAAGCAAACGAGCAAGAAAACAAAGTGATAGAACCTCAAAAAGAAACCATTGATTTTGAAGACTTTACTAAGTTAGATATGAGGGTTGGAACTATTTTAGAGGCTGTAAAAGTTGCAAAAACTAAAAAATTACTACAACTAAAAGTAGATGTTGGTATCGACGTAAGAACCATTGTTTCTGGAATTGCAGAAAGCTTTTCTCCCGAAGATATTATTGGACAGCAGGTAACTGTCTTAACTAATTTAGCTCCTAGAAAAATTAGAGGGGTAGAAAGCCAGGGAATGATTTTAATGACAGACACTCCTGATGGAAAATTAGCTTTTGTAGAGCCAGATCAAAAAGTAAACAACGGACAACAAATAAGTTAATGCTAAAAATAGCATATCATCCAATTTACAAACACCATTTACCAGACGGGCATAGGTTTCCGATGGAAAAATATGATCTTTTACCTCAGCAGTTAGTCTATGAAGGTACCTGCAATGAAGATAATTTCTTTGAACCTGAAATACCAAATAATAAATATATTTTTTTAGTTCATGATGCTGCGTATGTATCCGATTTATTAAACATCACTCTAAATCAGAAAGCAGCTAGAAAGATTGGATTTCCTTTAAGCGAAGAACTAATTGCTAGAGAAATGATGATTGCTGATGGAACAATGAAGGCTAGCGAATTTGCTATAAAATATGGAGTTGCAATGAATATTGCTGGTGGTACACATCATGCCTTTACAAATAAAGGAGAAGGTTTTTGTATGTTAAACGACCAAGCTATTGGCGCTAGATATCTTCAAGAAAAAGGATTAGCAAATAAAATATTGATTGTAGATTTAGATGTTCATCAAGGAAATGGAACTGCAGAAATTTTTCAAAATAACAACACCGTTTTTACATTTTCTATGCATGGAAAAAGTAATTACCCCTTTCATAAAGAAAAGAGCGATCTAGATATTGCTCTTGAAAACGGAACTGAAGATGCGGTATATTTATCTATTTTAAAAGAAACCTTACCTAATTTAATTACAAAACAACAACCAGATTTCATCTACTATTTATGTGGTGTAGATGTTATTACAACCGATAAACTAGGAAAACTTTCTCTTACTATAGAAGGCTGTAAAGAACGAGATAGATTTGTGTTACAAACCTGTAAAGACTTATCTATTCCGGTAATGTGTAGCATGGGTGGTGGATACTCACCTGATATTAAAATTATTATAGATGCGCATGCCAATACCTTCAGATTGGCACAAGATATTTTCTTTTAATGAAGACCCAATTCCTTTCTTAAATGCTCATCTTTCAAACTATTCTGACTCCAATAAGGCAGCATTTTTTGAGCTTTTAAAATAGCGCTAGTGGTTCTTAGTTTTCCATCAAAAGCAGACGGAAATGTTTCAAACCAACCTACAATTTTATAGGGTGCTTTGTTTTCAAAAACAATACTCATGCTTCTTTTCAGCTGGGAATACTCTATTTTATATTCCATTAAATTTATTCCAGACACCTCTTTTTTGTCATAAGAAGCTAATGAGGTTGTTGCTTTAAAAGATTGTAATTGAAGATGTTTTAATTGAATATAATTTGCAGGAGGAATTAACTGAATTGATCCTATTGGTAACAATAACGGGTTCATTCTAAGCACCGTAAAAACTTCATCTTCTAAAGATGATTTTTTTATTCTTTTAGTTTTATCACCTTCTACTTCAAAATAAGAGCGGTGTTCTACTTTATAATCTGTATTGTCTATTAGATTAAACTGAGTATACATAGTACCGCACCATTCTTGAGATGAAGCAGACACTTTTAATGATTTTGGAAATTTATTTCTATCAATAGGTGTAAAAACAGCACTAAATAACGAATAATCGTAGATACCCGTTGTGAATTTTTTTAATTGAATGTTCTTTAAAATCCAGGTAGAATTTTTATTTGTATAATGCTCATTTTTCACCTGTTTATCTGTCAAAAAATCTTCTGTTACAAAAACACTTACAAGTTGTCCTGGGTGATTTTCTTGATATCTATTTTGAGAAACTTCATATACATTTACTTCTGCTTTTCCCTGAGACCAATAAGAATTAGTAGCTACGTTATTTTTTTGAGCGAGTATCGATCCTGCCAAAAAGAAACTTGCTATAAATATATATGTTGATTTTTTCATGAACTGATTATTTATAGGTAAAGATAACGGTTTTAAAAACTTTTTTAAAAATTGAAAATGATTCTCTAGAAAACTTCAAAAATTCGTAATTTGGTAATCTTATATATGTTACACGAATTAAAAGACATTATCCGTTCTGCTAAAATTGCACAAAGTCTAGGCAATAAAACCGCACTTGCTTCTGTGGTTTCTTTAGATGGCTCGTCCTATAGAAGGCCAGGAGTTAGAATGTCTATTCAAGAAAATGGGAAAATGATTGGTGCAGTTAGTGGGGGTTGTGTAGAGAAAGAAATCATACGACAAGCACAACGGGTTTTTGAAACCAATACCTCAACATTAATGGAATATGATGGTAGATATCGTCTTGGATGTGAAGGGTTTTTATATATTTTAATTGAACCTTTTCATCCTACTGAAGCATTTTTTAATGCTTTTGAGAAGCAATGCTTCTCTAGAAAATCTTTTTCCATTAGCTCCTATTTTTCAAAAGAGAACTCAAAAAGGCATAAAGGGAGTTCTTGTTTTCATTTTTCTGAGGGAGAATTTCCTGTATCAATTGTAAAGCCAGAAAAAAGCCTAACGCTATTCACTCAAACCATCAAGCCTGGTTTTAAATTGGTCATTGTTGGTTGTGAACACGATGCTGTTCAGTTATGTAAATATGCATCAACAACAGGTTGGGAGGTAATTATTGTAGCTCCTATAGATGAATTAAAATCAATAGATGATTTTCCTGGCGCTTCTAGTTACTTCGGGATTAATGAAAAAGAATTTAGTGCCCTTACTTTTGATTCACAGACTGCTGTTATAATGATGTCACATAGTTATGTGAAAGATTTAAAGTACCTATCTGAACTTGTTGAAAAAGAAATTAGTTATATTGGTTTGCTTGGTCCTAGCAAGCGAAGAGAAAAGTTGTTACATGATTTATTAGAAAAAAATGATCTGATTTCTGATGATTTTTTCGATAAAATACACGGCCCAGCTGGAATTAATATAGGGGCAGAAACACCTCAAGAAATAGCTATTTCTATACTTGCTGAAATATTATCTGTTATTAGAAATCAAAAACCCATATCTTTGAAAGATAAACAAATTGGAATACATCAATGATGCCAAAAACTGCAATATTAATTCTTGCTGCCGGTGAGTCTAAAAGAATGGGCGAGCCCAAACAATTATTACCTTACAACAATTCTACATTACTACTCCACTCTATTGAACAAGCAAACAGTATAAAGTATTCCGATGTTTTTATTGTTATTGGAGCTCATTTTGCAGATATTTTTAAATCTATTAGAGGACAAAAAGTAACAATTCTTAAAAATAATAATTGGGAAGATGGCATGGGAAGCTCTTTAAGTAAAGGGATTGAACTCATAAAAAAGAAAAACAATTACGACAGAGTTTTAGTAACATTAGCAGACACACCTCTTGTAACTACAGAACATTATGAAGAGTTAATTTCATTATCAGATACTACTGGTAAGCGTATTATACTCACCAACTACGAAGAAGTTGCTGGTGTTCCTGCAATTTTTGACAAATCATTATTTAATGAATTATCACTACTATCTGATAATGAGGGCGCAAAACCTGTGGTGAAAAAATATAAAAAAGAGGTCTTAAAAATGACTTCTAAGACTCCTTTCTTTGATGTTGATACCAAAGAAGCGTATCAAAAACTACTGAAATTATCCTAAAATTTTACTCTTAGACATTTCTAATTCATTGATAAACGGCTGCTTTAATAGTCGTTCGCCTGTTGCTGTATGAATAGCATTAGCAACCGCTCCACCTGCTGGCGGTAATCCTGGCTCTCCTAATCCGGTTGGTGATAAACCACTTTCAACAAAATGGGTACTTACTTCAGGAGTTTCCTGCATTCTAATTAAACGGTAATTGTCAAAATTAACGGCTTGCGGAGTTCCTTCTTTAAAAGAGAAATCTCCATACATTGCATGTCCAATTCCATCAATAACTCCACCCTCTACTTGGTTTTTTGCCCCTAACGGATTGACTACAATTCCACAATCAACAGCAACTGTTACTTTTTTAACAAGAGGCATACCGTTTTTCATCACAATATCTGCAACCTCTGCTACATGAGTATTATGGCTATAATATGCAGAAAACCCTTGGTAAGTTCCTTCTGTTGTGTTACCCCAGTTAGATTTTTTAACGGCTAACTTAATGGTTTCCTCCATTCTTTCGGGAGAATATTGAATTCGCTCATCTTTGGTTCCTTTTACATTTTGAAGCAATTCAATAAGTAATGCAGGATGGTCTTTATCTAACTCAGTAGCTAATTCATTAAAAAAGCTCTGTTCTGCAAATGCTAAAAAGTTTGTATAAGGGGCTCTCCAAGCTCCTGTAGTTATTTTACTTTTATAATTTGCAGTACTTACTTTGTAATTTGGAATACATCCTGCTGGAAAAAAATTAGCAATCAACCCATACATGTTTCCATTAATAGCAGCTTCTTTTAAATGATACCCTGTAATTTTCCCATCTTTAATAGCCGCTTTTATTCTATATTTAATGGCGGGTCTGTAGGTTCCAGCTGCCATATCATCTTCTCTAGAAAAAACAACTTTAATTGGCTTTTTAGTAATGTTTGAAATTTGAGCAGCTTCCTCTGCAAAATCTCCATAAAGCCTTCTTCCAAAACCTCCTCCCATTCGAGTCATTTCTAAATGAATTTCCTCTGGTTTTCTATTCAAAAGTTTTGAGATTTTACTAGCAGTCCAAGCAGGAGTTTGAATGGGTCCAACAAGATGGACTTTTTCTGGGGTAACATGGGCATAAAAATTCATTGGTTCCATACAGTTATGAGGAAGAAAAGGAGACTCATAGGTTCTTTCAATAATTTTGTCTGCATTTCTAAAAGCGCTCTCTACATTTCCGTCTTCTCTATTTGTTTCAAATTTTTTACCGTTTAAAATTTTAAATAATTCTGTATCATGGTCTTTTGTACTTTCTAATTTTGCATCATTTTTCCATTCAGCAACCAAGGCTTTTTTACCTTTCATGGCTGCCCAAGTATTGCTCCCTAAAACAGCAATCTTATCGCCAAATTTCACTACTTCTAAAACACCATTGATGCTTTTAGTAATACGATCATCAAAACTAGCTAGTTTTTTACCAAAAGCTGGTGGTCTTAAAACAGATGCGTACACC
>Ga0075444_10000519_pt1 | contig 22754 bp, 23 predicted proteins | sample CoawatmetaG01DNA_FD_76836 | JGI IMG/M metagenome (GOLD analysis project Ga0075444, IMG submission 76836) | Marine microbial communities from the West Antarctic Peninsula - Coastal water metaG017-DNA | ecosystem: Environmental > Aquatic > Marine > Coastal | place: Atlantic Ocean: West Antarctic... | reverse complement strand
GCCGCCATGCGTGCATAAGAAGGTTGAATGAAGCTAACCAAAATATCCATGGAAAGGATGACATTGGGAACCTCGATTCTGGTCGCGGCCTTGATATGCACACGGGAGTGTAGCGCACCAGGCAAAGAGTTATCCATTATTTTTTTCAAGGCCGCAACGTCTTGCGTAATCACCAGAGCATGAATGTCTTTACGCTGGACTGAAGCCAACTCAAAGAAACGAAAAAAACGATCCAGCATGTACATGCGCCCGACAGAGCCTAGATACCCCAACACCCGTGCATCGTTCGGGATACCAGCACTATCGCGAGCCTGCGCTTGGCGCTGAACGGTTGCCAGTGGGAAATGGTCAAAATCAGCGCAGCACGGAATCACCGTGATTTTTGAGGGCGGTGTAGCCCCCAGCTTGATCACTTCGCTAACCACGGCTTGGGTGAGCACCACCACTTGATCTGCATTGGCCAATAGTGTGTGCTCTGTGCGCTTGAAGTGGTGGTACTGCCAGCGGTGAAACCAGCGAGACAAGTCCCACCCACCCTTATCCACACGCTCATCCACCCAGAGACCACGAAAGTCGAAGATCAGCTTCGCACCCATCAGCCGTTTTATCAAAAGACCAATTTGAGCAGTTGGATGTCCCCTTGTATGAACCACATGAACATTGTGTCGCCTAGCAAGATGAACGCCAAAAAAGTACATTTTGGCCAAATCCAAAGCCTTACCAAAGAAGCCCAGACCGGTGGTAAAGCGCAGCGGCTTCCACTGGATGCCATGCATCTTCAAGACTATTGCCATCGCCTCACCATCTCTTACAGAACGTTCTTCTTTTTCAAAGCTCAGAACAACCATGCCACTTTGCACTGCAACAATACTCTTCAAATACGGCAGGATTTGGCTGGCGCCCAGAGGGTCAAGTATGCCGTCGTAAGAGATATATAAGACACTCATGCGAGCTTAACACCCCGCACAACAGCAGACAAATTCTCAAAACCAGAAAAAGTCACTTGGGCACCATGTCGTTCAAACATTTTTGCAACATCAGTGATGCGCTGCGGGTGGTCATGCTCAGGTGAATACTGATCAAAAGTATCCAGAATCGTCCATTCCCGAATTTCAGCCTTGGTCAACGACTTAGGCACAGATTCCTTGACATTGCAGAGCGGCAGGAATCGCGTCATAAAACCTAAGCCAATACGGTGAAATATATAATGTACACTTATTAACCAGTCTATATTCTTTTCAATGAGTCTAAAAAGAAGCTTATGCGGCATTTTCTTCGTAATGGGTCGCAGAATATATTTGGCGCTAATTTTTGTCCACCAACCATTAATGGGATAAAAATCAACTGCAATTTCACAACCCGGCTTGGCTTTACTAATCAAAGCTTTGACGGATGCTTCAAAATCAGGTGTGTGCTGCAATACCCCAAAGCAAAACACTTTATCGAAGGAATTATCAGGGAATGGCATTTCGTACACGTTGGCCTGAAACAAATGAAAGCGGTCAGGTGCTATTTGACTATTGTTTTTGAAATTAGCAGCTACGGCATCCGAATAGTCAATGCTGTATAGTATCGCCTTGGTGTGCTCAAGTACTACTTTGCTAAAGCGCCCGGCACCCGACCCTACTTCAAGAATACATTGCCCAGTGAGATCTTCCTTGTCCCAGTGCGTCTCCTCAAAGAATCGGCGGCGGCTTAAATTCAATCCACCAATTTCACGATCAAGTTGCGTCTTGTCGAACTTGTTCCACTGCACACCGAAATTCTCGGTATAGTTTTCTAATTCGGAGATGCGTGCAACTCCTTTAACGATAGGAAAAATATTTCCGAAAGAGTCGACAAGGCCTTTGTCTGTATACGTGAGCGGGCTATTGTTTGTTGGATTTACTATTGATATATTCATACTTTTGCCTCGCTTACAGTGATTATGAAGCTAGTTGTCGACTACGCCCGACCAGGTCTACCCTGTCACTAGTCAATAACTCATATGGATATATCAACCAAATATTCATCTAATTATTATGCAAAAAACTAAATTAACACACTTAATTTAGTTTACCTTCAAGATATCTTTCATACCACTCAATCGTTTTAGTCAACCCCGAATCCAAATCAAAACTCGGGGACCATTCTAGCATTTTTCGAGCTTTACTTGCATCTAAATACTGGCTGTGAATCTCATTACTAGCCTCATTCCGAATATCTAACTCAAAAGTCGACCCTATGAGTTTTTGAATTTTATAAACTATATCTAAGACAGATACTTGGGACTCATTAGAGAAATTGAACGCTTCCCCAATTAAACCACGATCGGCTGCCAGTCCTTCAGCCAATTTAATATACGCGGACGCACCATCTTCAACATACAAATAGTCACGTATAAACCGACCGTCAGATCGAATTACCGGTCGCTGTCCATTTAACAGCGATCTTATTGTCCCAGGAACAATTCGATTCCAATTTAGATCACCACCACCATAAAAATTTCCGCAGCGAGTAATCACAACTGGAAGTCCATAAGTATGTGCATAAGTATGTGAAATCAGGTCTGTGCATGATTTGCTAACATCATATGGGTGTCGCCCCTTTAGCGCAACATCCTCTCTATATGGCAAAATTTCGTGATCACCGTATGCCTTATCTGACGACGCAACGACAATTTGCTTTACGACCCCGACCCCCGTTACCCTGCACGCTTCAAGCAAATTCCAAGTCCCACGAATATTTGCATCGAAGGTGCCAACTGGATTTTGTTTTGCAGTACCAACAATAGTTTGTGCTGCGAGGTGAAATACCGTGTCAATTTCATACTCAGCTACTATACGCTCAAGGCAATCCTTATTCATTAGGTCCCCTTGAATTATCGTAACCTGCTTATCAACGCCAGAGCTATATAGCTCAGCTCGAGGAACGCCATCGCGCACCAAGCAAACTACATGCGCGCCTAGGTTAACGAGCTCTTTTACGAGCCATCCACCCAACAAGCCTGTTCCCCCAGTTACAAAGGTCGGTCTATCCTGCCAAAAATCACTCACTTAAAGTCTCCATCCAAGGTGCGTTACCGCTATTCCACAAACTCTCCAAATACAGCTTTTCTGGCAAAGTATCCATCATGTGCCAAAATCCTTGATGCTGAAAAGCCATAAGTTGACCTTCGCGAGTAAGCCGTTCCATAGGCTCCCTCTCAAGCGACATTAGATCATCTTGAATATAATCAAAAATCCCAGGCTCAAAAACATAAAATCCGCCATTAATCCAATCATCGCCATCCATTGATTTTTCAGAAAAATTCTTAACGGAACCTCCTTTCGTTGTTATTTTCCCGAACCTAGACGGCGGCTTCACCGCAGTTACGGTCGCCAATTTTCCATGCGCTCGGTGAAACGCTAAAAGTGCCTTCAAATCAATATTTGCAACTCCATCACCATATGTCACCATGAATGTTTCACCATTAACATAACTTTTTAGTCGCTTAATCCGTCCTCCTGTCAGAGTATTAAGACCTGTATTAATTAGCTCTATTTTCCAGTTGACAGGTAAAGAGTTAATTTTTTCGCAAATGCCAGATCCTAAATCAATCTTCAAATCAGCGTCCAACGCACTATATTGATAAAAATATTTTTTTATCATTTCACCTTTATAGCCGAGGGCCACAATAAAATTGTTGAAGCCCTGAGTTCCATAAATATTCATAATGTGCCACAAAATCGGCTTGCCACCAATTTCCACCATTGGCTTTGGACGGACACCCGTCTCCTCGGCGAGTCGTGTTCCCAATCCACCGGCGAGAATAATAGTTTTCATCATAGTAGTCTTAATTGAAAATATTTAAAATAAATGTAAAAAATAATATTGTTGAAGTAGTTTGTAATTCGGAGCAAAAGGGTGAGATGAAAACTGGGGCTCACGGATTTAAGGATTAAGGATTAAGGATTAAGGATTATACTACAATTTTAATGATTTTCCTCAGCACTCTTTTTCTAAATGTATGGGAATAAATCATCAATTTAGGAAAAACCATTATATAAAACTTCAGTACAGGAATTGGCATTCCCTTACCCTTTCTTTCCAAAGCAACATAGAGTCGAGTCAGATGATATTCATCTACATAGCGTTGTTTAATCCGATACCCGTTCTCTATTGAAAGAAAACTAATGAAACTCTTATAATCAAGGACGCCGGTGTAAAACGACAGATTAGCTTCATGGGTGCGCACCCTAACAAGCGACTTATTAATCCAGACAATAGGTCCACGTTCTAAAATCTCAGAGAGAAATATAGTGTCAAAATAATAACGACACTTTAAAAAATTAGGATAAATTCCACGAATTAGATTAGTATTGTAGGCATAAGAACAAAATGAAGCTATACCACCAAAATCTCCCACCAGATACTGCAAAACAAATCTATTTTTATCGTAGAAGGTCTCGATAATTTTGTGGCTTTTGAAGCCAACTTCATTTTTAATTATCCGCTGTCCTTTCGAATTAATCGTGACACCATTTGTAGCAACAGCAGCCGCAAGCGGAGTCGACTGGAATTGCTCCAATATATACTTCACATATTCTGGTTCCATGAGGTCATCATCGTGAAATAGAACGAAATAAGGTGTGGTGACAAGTGAAATTAACTCCTTAAAATGTTCAACTTGAGAAATACCAGGAAACCATGAAAGATATTCCAATGAAGGGAAATCTGCTTTGACTATGCCAAGCATATCCCGGTTCGTGGAATTATCTGATATTACGAACTTGAACGATTTCTCTGTCTGGTTCAGAATAGATTGGATTGCCTGTGTCGCGTATTTTGGTCTGTTTCGGCAAAGAAGAATGACTGTCAGTAGACTCATAAATGTCTTGTAAATTAGGCTGTTGCGTTATTTTAAGAAAAGTTTGTGGTTTGCGTCAACAATAATATTGACAGGCGGGTTATCCTAAACAAACCGGTAAAAAAAATTATCGACACAAAGTACATCTTGACCGCTCACCAGTAGTCGCTCGCAAAGATGCAATCCAAGGAAACCCGCACCACCCATCACTAGAATTTTCTCGCTTATTTTTTTCCTGTTTTTTATGTGTTCTGCATATCGTTTACACGCATGCCAATAGATAGTAAGTTGATGAGCCTTGTGTTGGTTGTTACGTAAGATTTTCGACACCAATTTTCGTTCACGTTAGTGGTGTCACTTTCTTAAAGTCAAAGATCTTTGCACCAGACACAAGACAAACTATTCGACCTTAACCCAATATCGCATCACGCCATTGCTGAACTCCACATGCTCAATCTTCATATTCAATGATGTTATGAGCATCTCCATTTCATTTCGGTCGTATTCCCACACATGGTCCTCGTCCGTGTAATTGAGCGGAATATTAAGCCTTTGCCGGACATGATTAATATATGAATTATCAAAGTCTGGCACTTCAATGTAAATATAGGAATAATAATCTTTGAAGCTTCTCAACATCCCTGACGGGTCATCAAGATGCTCAAGAACATGCGAACAAATCAGAACATCATAATGTTGTCGGTTTTCATTAAGGAACACCACAGCGTCACCGCAAATGAAATTCACATTACCGCTGCTGTAATGATCAAGTGCATGCTGCAACTTGGAGCGACTCAGATCTATACCCGTGACCGATTTGCAAACTTTACCCAACATATCGGATATCTCACCATACCCGCACCCGATGTCCAGCACTACTGCGTCATCAGGGAGTTTATCACATATAAACGCATACATACGCTCTCTCTGTGGATGCTGCTCCTTGTCAGCGTACATTGTCATCCAGGATTCGTGAGCCAACCGATTAAAAATCCAGTCCAGATTCGCAAAAAACGTGAACTTGCTTCTTTCACTAGCCCAAATAAATTTCGACAGCTTATAGATGATCGAGTTAATGATATTTCGTCTTTTCTTGCGCGCAAATTTCTGACCCATACTATCTCCTGGAAATAAACTTTGAATATTCTTATTCTGGCTTTACTATTTTAACGAGTATACAATAAATATCTATTTTCTTACCATACTCTTTTCATCAGTCAAATCCAAGTGAACCCATTTTAGTCACCGGCTACAAGTTCAGGATTACTTTTACAATGCATAGCAATAACAACATCACCAAACTTACGGAATTCCCAAACTATAGCAATACCTATAGTTGAGTTCGCTCCAACAACTAAGATTGTCGATTTTCGGGATATTTCGTCAGCGCTCATATATAGAGTCGATTAATTAGTAAACCTTGTTGCACTTGGACATTGAATCCGTCCTGTCAGCAGACTCATAGATGCCTTGTAAATTAGGTTGTTGCGTTATTTTAAGATAGATTTTCAGTGTATGCAGTCACTCTGTGTCCACAATACTGTTGACAGGCGGGTTGTCCTTAACAAAGCGGTCAAATTCAGTCCTGATATTTTCATAAGTGTCAGGTTTATAAAACAAACGCTGCCTCTGGTTGGCAAACTTGTAACCATCGCCTATAACATCATTATTCTTTCTATTTACTTCCTCATTCACGAATGCGTAGTCTTTCGGAAGCACATTCATCATAATATAACTGCAGCGAGGGTTAAACATGGTCAAAACAACACAACCATTCGAGGTAAAGAAGTTCAAATAAGCAGTCTCATAGAGAGCCATGCGTAAACCCATGTTCCAGGCACATTCCGTGAAAAAAGTTACGCCTTCAAAACCTAACTTTTCGCAAAATGCATTATCTGTATCTGGAATAACTACAGGGCTATAGCCGGCTGCAAGCAGGTAGCGTGTAAAACTTGACCACGCCTTAGTGTCACTGTTTCGTACTGTATCGAAGGGAGAGTCACGCATAGTAATCGTAACAACCAAGGGTTGAACTCCTTTCGCATGTAGCCAATCCTTAACGTACTTGAGTCCTTGTATATTGGCTTTGAGCCCTTCAAATAAGCCAGGCCTGTCCAACTTTCTGTATATCAAGTCATTAATGTCACCTTTTCTCAAATTAATACCATCATAAAGATCGGGATATACATCATGCGTCTTTGCGAAGGCTATCGCATCGGATCTGCGTGGCAAGACATAGACGCCTCGACAATAGGGCGAAAGAAAAGTTAGTGGAAGTACAATATTTTGAAATCGCCAAAGTTTACTATTATTATCAATTACTGAATCATACTCCTTCCAGCCTAAATTCGAGTCGAGTGAAGATGGTACTATTACTACAATAAAACCTTGTTTATTCTTTCTTCGAGCTTCCATTTCGAAATCGACTAAACACATACCCATGACATATGTCAAATCGCAAACATCAAGATCATAAATACCATAAAGTAGGTCATCTTCAATAACTTTAGCAGTGAGACTTGGTATTCTTTTTTTTGCCATTAGCAAAAAGTCGATTACTGTCTTACCAAATTTATTCGAAGGAGCTCTCAATTCTTGTCTGACTCTTGCAATAAGCCATAACAATCCTTTTTCCTTTATTTTTCTTAAAATTACATTCATATAATATTCACGGTTAGTAAAATCATATTGACAAATATACGGAAATGTCAGCTACAATTTTTAAGCAGAAGCTAACAATCGCGCTAGCGTGCACTCCAACTGTCCATCGCCTGTCGCCATGATTCCCACCCAAGCCTTTGCATTCTGACTAGTGGCAGGCATAATAGGGAAGTCCTGGTTTGCCTTAATCCAACACCACTGCGTCCAACATCGAGAAACGCTTTGGTTAACTCACTTTCAAGATTACGAAACTGTCTTGCCAGGTCGACGAAAGGTACATCCATGTTATTCATAGAAAGCCTTTATGAGTTTGATAACATGATCTTGCTGATCGCGGGTAATGAATTCATGCACTGGTAGCGATAAGGTATTTTCTGCAACATGCTCGGCGATAGGGAAATCACCTTTTTTATGGCCCAGGTAATTTGCTGCGGGTTGTAGGTGCATTGGCACTGGATAGTGGATTTTCGCATCCACACCATTCTCTATCAAATACTTTTGTAGTTCCATTCGACGTTGGCAACAAATTGAATAAATGTGATACACCTGATATATATCAGCATCGCGCTTAGGGACAGTAATTTGCGGCAAAACACGTAATTTTTGATCGAAGTAATCAGCATGCTCCACGCGCTCCTCAGTAATGTGGTTAATCTTGTCTAGCATATGCCTCGCCACAACTGCCTGAATGGTATCAAGACGAGAGTTGTACGCAAAGATGTGACATGAATCTCGCCCAGCTAAACCATGATTACGCATTAAGCGTAACTTATCAGCTAATACGTCAGAGTTAGTCGTAATAATGCCACCGTCCCCCCAAACATTGAGATTTTTTAATGGATGAAAACTGAAGCAGGCGAGCGTACCCAAAGAACCAGCAGTCCGACCTTTGTATGTAGCATTTATAGCGTGGCAAGCATCACCAACAATCGCCAGGTTATGTTTATTCGCAATCACTTCAATGGCTTCCATGTCACAAGGTTTTCCAGACCAATGGACCGGAAGAATTGCTTTGGTGGCTGGGGTTATTTTGGCTTCGATCTGTGCAGAATTGATGTTGTAATCAGACCCTATATCACAGAAAACAGGCTTCGCACCTGCAGTAACAATTGCCCCGATGGTTGCATAAAAAGTAAATGCTGTGGTTATAACCTCATCACCCTCACCGATGCCTAATGCCTTTAAACTGAGGAATAATGCATCAGTGCCACTGCCTACACCAATTGCGTGACGTGTATCACATATATTAGCATATTCCTTTTCAAGAAGATCAACTTCAGAGCCGAGGGTGAAGTCACCACGTATGACAACTTCCCGCATCTTGGCCCAGATGACTTCGTGATCAGCAAACTGTTCCTCCAGGTAATTGTGATTAATGTCGAGTTTTTTGTCCTGCCTGTATTGTTCGGGTAGGAAATTTTTTGAAGAGGTCATATTATTAGATCCTTAAACTTTATGAATATAGTTCAGTGGAAGCGAGGAGATTTCATCAAATGATTCTCTGACCCATTGTGCAGTCGCATCAATCCCTTCTTCAAAGGTAACGGACTCCTGCCAACCAAGAGAATTTCGGGCCTTTTTTGAATCCATCAGATATGCCTGGTCCTTGCTTGGTCGTTCAGGGGATAATTCCACTAATTCTGAAAAATCAACCTCCATACGTTCACAAATAATTTCAATTACTTTACGAATGGATAAAAATCTTTCTGGTGAAAAATGGTAAGCGTCACCAACAACCCCTGAATCAATTGTACGCATCAATGCATCAGCCACGTCAGCGCCACAAATGAATGCACGTACCGAAGTACCGCCTCCATGGAGTTGTAACTTCTTTCCTGAAAGTGCATAAATAATAGTGCGCGGCACAATACGATACAACTGTTGACCCGGTCCGTAGAAATTAGCAAACCGTGTAAAGATGACGGGGAAATCATACTGCTGTTGAAAACAGCGAAGACTCATGTCAACTGCTGCATGTGATACCGCATAGGGGGTGCTGGGGTTATATTGCCAAGTTTCTTTTAACAGACTTTCTTGACTGCCATATACTTCTGGAGTAGAAACGCGCACGTAGCGCTCCATCCAATCTCGACGGCGCAACTCATCATGCAACTGAACTTTGGCAACGACATTTGTGGTGTACCACTGGGCTGGATTCTGCCAACTTTCAGCAACCATTCCCTGACCAGCAAAATCGACAACGATCTGAGGATGAAATTTATCTAGCTGGGTTAAAATCACATCGCGGTCATGATTAATATCAGCCTGGACGAAAGTATAACTACCTCCACTTTTTAAATTACGGTAGGGCAGAAAGATAGGCGAAGATTCAGCTGATCGATTAAAACCGATTACGTCTGCCCCATCAGAAACTGCTCTCGCCACGAAAGCAGCGCCAGCAAAAGAATTAGAACCAAGAACAGCATATCGATGATATTTCAAGACGCAACAGGGCGATTCAGGCAAAGCCATTTCATAAGCATATGACCAACTACCAATTGCATGTCTTCTGCAATCTGCATATCGTCTACCTCGAAGTGGATCGAGAAATCAGCCAAGGATTTACAATACCCACCTGTATAGCCAAGAATAGCGCAAGATTTGACACCTATGGTCTTAGCTTGTTCCAGTACACGCAAGATGTTGGGTGAATTGCCACTACCTGAGAGTACAACCAGCAAATCTCCAGACTGGCCTAGAACAGCAAGTTGCTCAGAGTATATGTGGTCATAACCGACATCATTGGCTAGACAAGTTATCACGGCCGAATTAGCGGAGAGCGCATGGACCTTCATGCCACCACCGGTGCTCTTGGCGATACCATACAAAAAATCGTTGGCGAGGTGAATGGCATTGCCCGCACTACCACCGTTACCACAAATAAATACTTGCCGTCCCAAAGCCCAACATTCACGCATATCTAGCCCAAGCTGCACCACACCAGACCAGTCGGACGAACTAAGCACATCACTCAGTTTATTAGCATAGCCGGTGCAGAAGTTTTCTAATTGATTTGTGGTGTCCATACTTATTGCCCTACAATTCCAGTTTTTTCCATCCACTTAAGGTTGTAGAAGTGATCTTCATCCTTGAGAACACCGTTACGGTAGCTCTCGATTATTTCCTTTACCGCGTGTTCAACCGTTTTTTTCGGCTTAAACCCTGTCGACAGCAACTTATCTGAGTTAATCCTATAAGAACGTGGATCATTAGATTCAGTCACGAGTATTTCAACTGGAATATATTTAGTTATTAGATTGGCAATATCAAGAATTGTAATATTCTCGAAGCCAGCATTGTAGATACCGGTATGTTTAGGATGATCCATAAAGTGCAAATAAACATCCGTTATATCATCCAAGTGAATGTTTGGCCTGGCTTGATTTCCACCGAAAACGGTAATTTTTCCCTTAGACAAGGCTTGCATAGTTAGTAAATTTACAGCCACATCCAAACGCATCCGTGGCGAATTACCACATACCGTTGCAGGTCGTATTATCTGGACCACCATTTTGTCTGCGTAACTCAAAAGAACGCGTTCTGAAACCATTTTAGTCTTGTTGTATTCGGAGATAGGCTTTAGTTCAAGATCTTCGGTTACCTGCTCTTCCTCTTTGATGCCATAGACACTTCCAGATGATGCGTAGATAAATTGCTTAACGTCCTGACGCACCGCTTTGTCCGCTAACTGCATAGTAGCAAGGGCACTGATCTCCCATGTCAACTTCGGATCCAAGTCGCCACAGGGATCGTTGGCCACTGATGATAGATGAATGATGGTATCAATATCATTAAGCGAGATCTGATCGATATCACGAACATCCCCTTGGATTACAGACAAATTCGCGTGGGTCGCCAGGAAATTACCAAACCACATGGTATCAAGCACCCGGACGTTATAGCCACGCGCCAGAAGCTTGGGAACGAGTACGCTACCCTTGTAGCCGCAACCGCCAGTCACTAGTATATTCATTTATCTCCTAAATTCATGTTGCACAATATTCAACGTATAGTTTACCATTTTAACGTGGATTTTTTTGACTTGTATGGCCAGGTTTCACGAGATGTTCTTGGATACGGTCACAAACATATCGTGCGAATGGTAACGCGCAGGTAAAGGCGAGGAAAACCACATTGAGGATGTGCATAGACGCTTCGCCCTTTCTCATATTCCCTTGGCCATTCTGCGGAAGCTGGGGCTGCGCTCGAGTAGTTGTTCGTACGTGCCTTGCGCCACCATCCGTCCGTGTTCTAGTTCCACAATAGTGTCGCAGTGTCGCACGGTGGTTATCCGGTGGGCGATGAGCAGGATGGTGAGGTCGCGATTAAGCCCTTCGATAGCGCCCATCACCGACTGTTCGGTAGCGTTGTCAAGGGCGCTGGTGGCTTCGTCGAACACCAGCACGCTAGCCTGCTTGTAGAGCGCGCGGGCGATACCGATGCGTTGGCGTTGGCCGCCAGAGAGACGGATGCCGCGCTCTCCCACATTGGCTTGGTATCCTTCCGGACTACTTTCAATAAAATCTGCAATCTGTGCTTGATGTGCTGCCTGCTGCACCCGATCCAGATTAATGGTGGCGAGCGGCACACCAAAGGCGATGTTCTCGGTCAGAGTGGTGTCAGCCAGATAGATGTTCTGCGGCACATGAGCGATGCTTCTCTGCCAGGCCCTGAAACGGTTGCCGCTGATGGGTTGACCATCCACCAGAAGCTCACCCTCGGTAGGCATCAGCAATCCCATTAACAGGTCCAGCATAGTACTCTTTCCACTGCCGGTGCTGCCGACAAAGCCGACTCGGGCGCCCTTGGGAATAGTGAGGTTAAGGCCATCCAGCACCCAAGGGCCGTCGCCGGTGTAGCGGAAGCGCACAGCGTCGAAGCAAATAGTGTCCTGAAAGAGCAGCGGCGTGGGAGCGGGTTGCAGTAGCTCCGTCGGCAGGGGTTGGTCGAGCAGTGCTATGGTATCGGCCAGTGAGGCATAATGGCCAGCAATGCTCGCCCAAGAGCTATAAATCTGTTGAAGGGCCGGTAGTAGGCGTTGCGCGCCGAGAGCCAGTGCGCCGAGCACGGGCAGAGCTGTGGCGATACCCCCGACTTGTCGGCTAAAGGAATAGGCCAAGGCAGCGATCAGCACCATCCCCAAGGTTTCCATGGCGAAGCGCGGGCTTCCGGCAACAAAGACGTTGTTACCCTGTGCTCGCCGCAAAGGGTGGTCGGCCTGGCGGAAGATGTCGCAGTAAACTGGCTGGGTGCCATCTAGCAGCACATCGCGAATACCGCCCAAGCCTTCTTGCAGGGCTTTAATCACTTGAGTTTGTTCGTAGGAGATGCGTTGGCTATTGCGATGCAGCCGTCGGCGGGACATCCAGGTGATTAACGCATAACTAGTACCGAAACCGACAGCCGCCACCAAGGCCGCCATCAGATTGATAGCGAGCAAGGCGAGCATGATGGCCACCAGCAGCACAGTTGAACTGACCAACATCAGCAATGGCAGCATCACTCCGAACACCACGCCGTTAACCTTGTTGGTGATGCCGCTGATCACCTCGCTGCTGTTGCGGGCCACATGCACCCGATAGGGCTGGTAGAGAGTACAGCGATACACCACGATGCCGAGGTCTGCACCGGCGGCAAACGTGAGCCGAGTGCTGATCCACAATAAAAGGATGCGGATTGCACCTGCTATCAGGGCTACCATGGCAAACGCGACTGTGAGTGGCAGCACCAATTGATCGGCTGAGGTAATGCCCCAGGCTTGCGCTACATCCACGATGATGGGGTGGTTGAATACGTGTTCGGGGGCAACTAGTATGCCGAGGAAGGGCAACACGGCGCCCAGGCTGACGACTTCTGCGAACGCGCTGACCAGCATCAAGCCCGTTAGCATGACGAATTGACGCCGACGGCGACTACTTAGGTGATTCCAGAGACGGGCTAGCAAATTGGGGAGGGAGGCAGTGTGTTGACGGATGCTCACAGACAAAAATCCCTATGGAAATACGAAAAGTGTCGATAATTATTTGTTAACGCGTATTTCATAACAACTAGAAGTTTACTGAAAAAAAATTTACCAATATAGCTCATACATTCTGCTCTAAATAACACGTCATTGCTTCTTTTCAGATCTTTACCCACCCGGTATTGTGGTGCATACTTCAGCATGTTTTTCTCTTTACTAATATCAGCCAAAGAACGCATGACATCCTCTGCCCTGAAGTCACAATAAACTAAGTCGGCAGTTGGCTGTTGGTTGTTATTAGTCAAACTATCTAAGGGCAGGTTATATAATTCATTGCGTGACGTGCGATCACCCACTACGTAGTTGTATACCTGATTGACTGGTGAAGCTTTCTCTCCCTTACCCTCTCCCAGAATGAGAGGAGATTCGCTCACAGTAGTGTAACTTAGCTGCGTTGCCTGCTTGAGTTCACCTTCATCGACTTCTAGCGTTGAATCGTGACCTGAAATGAGCCCTTCAATGCGTGATTCACTAATGTCAAAACCGGTTGTGGGGTATTTTTTAGAAAACTCGACCGCAATTGGCAGGCCAACGTAACCGAGACCAATAATGGCTATTTTATTATTCATTAAGTATATACAATTACAAAGATTAAATAGCGGGAAGGCTACCGCAGTGTTGAGCAAACATATCTGCGCAACAATTGGTCTTTTAAAAACTTATTCTACCATAACTATTTTTAGTGTTCAACAAATGAACACATTATTTTTGATAAATAAAACATGCACCGATGACTATGTTATGTCGTTGCCGAGATTCCCGGGTCCAGTATTCCAAAAATGGCGATCCAAGAGAGATAAAACCCTATCAGTCCATAACTTTCCACCCCTAGAAGCAAAATATAAAAAGGTGTGAGAAACAGCAGAATTGCTGTTAACTACAAATTCGATAGAAGATTTGCCAAAAGATTTTTACTAAGAAGATTCACTCTTACAAAACAACAGATTAAAAAAAATTTAAATGCTTATACATCGATCATTACCTCACCCTTTTCAAATATCCATCAGGCGCGACGCTGATCAGCAACTTAGACTCAATCCGCCCGTCGATCTCGAATTCGGGATGGGTTTTAAGATATTCCCAAACTGCGGTTTTGGAGTTATTGCCCTTGCCCCACGGACGGTCAGGGAACATTTCATCTGGCAGGTCTTCAATCACCGTATCGAACAAGCAGCAGGTGGTGGAGTGTGCTAGGTTAAGGATTTGGCATAGCCGAGCTGACAAATTTTAGAACATTTCGCCACTTCACTTCAATAGCCGTATCGACGGCGCCCCGAAATTTTATAAAAATCGGCGCGTGTATTATTTGCAAAACAACATTGAAAAAATCCATGGTCACTCGGATAAGAAAAGCGGTTATCGCCAACATCCCATAAACAAATTGCTTTTTCCGCAATAAATATTTCACTTGCAACTTGAGTACCACCCAACGCGTTTTTAATGCTTTACGCCAGACGATTTTATCCCGAAGACGATAGGCGAACAATATCTCTGGAACGATACCAAAACGGCTCACACTAAAACTTCGCAAAAGCAATTCAAAATCTTCACTCATATATGGGGCCGGGGTGGCGTAACGATGTCGACGAAACCATTCGGTCTTTCCCATCCACGTGGAATGTGACAAATAGAATCCGCGCCATGGTTTAGCGCAAAGTTCACTATGATTGATCACATATGGAAAGACTCCGACTATCTGATCGTCTTGCGATATTGCAATTGCGCGCACACCCACGAGATCTAGGTTGGAATCATTATCCAACATCGCTACTTGATGCGCGAAACGCTCAGGATAAGAGATGTCATCCTGATCCATCCGCGCAAAGAACCGCCCGCCCGCCAAATCAATTGCCTCGTTTAACCTGGCTGCCAACCCTTTATTTAAGTCATCCCTAATTACTCGAATACGTGAATCTTTAATATCTTGAATAAATTCCAGCGAACCGTCCGTAGACCCATCATCAATGATTAAAAGTTCCCAGTCTGCGAAGGTTTGCTTAACTATGGATAAAACCGCTGCCCGTAAGAATCGCCCACCGTTATATATTGGCATTGCTACGGTTATAAGCGGCGAGGGATCATCGCTTTGCATACGGTGCCCGAACGATTCAGCCAAGAGATCCTCTCAGCCATTCGCGCGTATGCAATAACCCCTCATCAAAACTAATTTGTTGCGCCCAACCAGTATGCTGTTGCAACTTACTACTATCAAGCACGTTGGTTTTAACATCGAAAACTCTCTCCGGCTCATATTCGATACGAATAGCGCAACCGATCTCCTTCATCAGGGTTGCTATCTCGTCAAGCACGTCCCGATTAGACCGACCAACACCCGACCCAATATTATAGGTTTCTCCAGCCCGACCGCGGTCCAGTACTGCCAAAATCCCTTCTGCAAGGTCACTCACATACGCATAATCTCGGACTGTACCTTGCTCTCCAAATATTTTCACTGACTTTCCTTGCATAGCAGAAGCCATCGCTGTCGCAATAAATCCCTGTCCCAGAAATGGGCGTTGCCCTTCTCCGTATGCATTCGCAGGACGCACGGTTATGACCTGCAACCCATGGGTAACAGAATATAGACTGGCATATTTCTCCAAAGTAAGTTTAGTAACACCATACGGAGAGATCGGTTGCGTGGGATGGTTTTCTGATATTGGGAGTGACACTGCCTCACCATAGACCGTGCCCCCCGAGGAAACCAACACCAATCTTCCCCCTCTGGCCGCAACCTCAGAAAAAAGTTGTACTGTCGGCGGCAAATTCTGCAAAAGATCTGCAAGCGGATTATCGAAAGAAGAGTTAGGCACTGTCGCATAAGCCAAATGAATGATTTCATTATGGTCATCGAGAAGCTGCTTAATAAGGTTATGATTCCCAAAATCGCCCGAGATATAAGTTACACCCTTCGGCAAAAGATGCGCGGGGATAGCGCCTCGTCCAAGAACGGTAATCCGCCGACCAGATTGCATCAACTTGGGCACTAAATGCGCACCAATCAACCCTCCACCGCCAATCACCAAACACCCCGTCCCCATCATATTTCTTTCTTTACAAACTCAAGTTTTACTGCTTTGGGATGCCCCTTGATATCCGTGTTATTGGGCCGGCAATCTACCCACATTTCCCCCCACAGCGTTATCACTTCAGCCGACAACAGCCCAGCGGAATTCAACTCATTACGCAATTCATCATAACGATGTTCTATAAAATGCTCCATATCCGAGAAATAATTCACTCCGAGTTCTTTGCGTAAAGGGAGCTTCCAGTCACGCTCGAACAGCGGTACCCGGATTAGCACCTTTTCCGGCTGCGCCTGCCGCAGGATATCGCGTAGAAAACCGACACGGTCCTCGATGTGCTCGAGTATGTTGGACAGCAACACGACATTCCACGAACCGGCGGGCAGATCGCGGCGGGCGTCGGCCTCAATGAAGCTTAGGTTGGCTGGAACCTCGCCAGCGCGTGCCTGGGCCAAGCGTTTTCGGTCTAGTTCAACGCCGACGACTATGCTGCCCGGGACGCGCGTTGCGATGCTGTGCGCCACCGCCCCATAGCCGCAGCCGATGTCGAGTACGCGCGAACCTGTCGGGATGCGTTCGACGAAGAAGTCGTGATAACGCATCAGCCGATGCTTAGGGTGTACGCCATCACCGTAAGCCATGGCGCGCTCGTTGATGACCCAGTCGAGCCGGTCCTGCAAGGCAAGCAGCCGGCGCAGCCCCTGCGCAGGATCGCCAGAGCGGGACTCTAGGATATAGAGGCCGGTGATGAATGCTTCCCGAAGGTGGACAGGCAGCACGCGCCAGAACCAGCCGAGCAGGCCCGCAAGATTAAGTAGCAGATGTTTGAACGTTGAAGACATTAGCGGGCCTCGATGAGTTGTTGAAATACGGTGTGGTGGCGATCTATCCAATGTGCGATATCAAAACGCTCGACTGCGCGGCGGCGCGCTGCCGCCGAAAAAGCAGGGTGATCGCTGGCAATGCGCAGCATGCCCTCTCCAACAGCCTCCGGTGCAGGTGTGCGTGGCGTATCCCAATCCTCGGGGCAAAACAACGCGACACCCGCATCGGTACCCACCAATTCCGGTACTCCCCCGCTGTCTGAGTAAAGCACCGGTAAGCCGCTAGCGAGAGCTTCGATGACGGTATTCGGACAGGGGTCATTGTGTTTTGTCATGACGTAGGCATCAGCGGCACGATAAATCTCCGGCGCCTGCTGCTGCGTGTAAATTCCCGTGAAGCTGATCCTTTCAGTCAGGCCCAGCTCCACAGTCAGCGCTTCGGCACGCGTTCTTGCCTCGGCTTCGACCCAGCCGGCCACCACCAGCCGGGCATCCAAGCCGCCATCACACGCCACCCGCAGGCCAGCAATGGTACTCTCGAGCCGGTAATACAGGTGATTGCCGATCTTGCCGGTGATGAGAAAAGTATAACCGTTGCGCGCCACGTCCGGCCGCCCTTGCGCTGGGGTGAAGCGAGTCGTATCCACGGCATTGTAGAGAATCTCGCCCGGCCCCGCACGCGGGGCGAGAAATCTGTCCGCGGCGCGGCGGCAGAATTCGCTCTGGTAGAACACCCAGTCTGCGGCCTGGTAGGAGCGCGCCATGCGCCGGTTCTGCGCCTCCCAGTCCCCTGTATACCACGCCTTGTAGAAGACACCGTTCTGGTTATGCACAATAGGTACCCCGCGCTGTTTCAGCAGGTGCAGTGCATAGTTAGGCAGGTAGGGTGTGTTGCTCAGTAGATAGACCAGGTTGAAGCCAAAACGGGTCTCGGGGAAATATTCATTCAGGCGCTTTACCTTTACCAGCGGGCCACCGATATCACCAACTCGTGCGCCGCCGTAATAGACGGCGAGATCACCGCGACGTGGCACGAGGAGATTGCAGAAAACTTGGACGCCACATGCCGCTGTGTAAGCGTACCGCAGCATATGTTTTGTAATCGGATACTTAAGATGCATGATCTAACAGTGGCTCGTACACTTCTTTCAGGTGGCGACGTCCCACAACACTCCAATCACAGACCTTCACCGCTTCCGCCGCTTGCACCTTGAGATTTGCGGATTCGCCCTCGGGCAATGACAGAATACGGAGCGCCCTCTCCACGATACCCTCCACATCCTCGGATTCGGCGAGCCCACCCGTCACACCATCAACGATGAGATCTGGTGCCATGCCAACGCAAGTCGATACTATGGGTACGCCGCTGGCCATGCTCTCCATTATTCCTTTGGGCCCACCTTCTTCCCGTGAAGTTACTAGATATAGGTCTAAAGCGTGATAGCAGTCGGCTAGACTAGCCTGCTCCTTGATATATATATGCACAAAAGGGATGCCCCGGCGGTTTAATTCGTTTTTTACATATCCTCGTGCAGGACCGGTTAGCAACACAGATACAGGTAATACCCGTGCAATGCGTTCTACGGCCGCAATAAAAATATCGGGTCCTTTGATTAACTTTGGCTCCATTCCATAACCCCAACCCACGCCATCTTTTTGAAACGAGCCAATGACGACCTGATCGGGGGTAAACCCGAAGCGATCACGAGACTTTGCACGTTCAAGAGGTGTTGGTAGACGAAAAGATCGTGTATTCACGCCAATAGGTATTCGCACTAGCTTTTCGCGGGGAACCCCCCACTTTAAAAGCCGTTGTTCCATCATGGATGCTGCTGTTATAACAGTCGTCAGCGATGGTACGCTTTTGAGAAAACTCTCAATGTGCTGCTCAACTTGTGGACCATCTTCTGGCTTACCATGAAAGAAAGATACGACGAATCGATTGCGTTTTGATAGAAACCGTCCCCAGTGGAGCCACATGTATTGAGATCCAAAGTGTACAACTTGTTCTGTGACCCGATATGCTGAGTCTGTTACTTCCACCGTGGTGTTGCCTGTAATCTCGTTGGCAACATCTCGGATGTGCTCCCCATCCCAACGGATTGACCAATCGGCCTTTTCAACCACGAAGCTAACAGGTGCTTTAATTGGGCGAACTAAGCGGAAACGGTGACCAATTCGCCATGTGGTTGCGGTGCCCCAATTTTTTAGAGGTCGTAGGGTGTCTTTCAACATAAAGTCAGCTCTGTATTTAATTGAAGGGCTTTTGAAAATCGTGGTGCAGGAAACGGGCCATATCCTGTCGGAGGTGTATCGGCGTGACAGACAGAAAGAACGTCGAACCCAGCTTGTTTCAATTCCGTTGCCAGCCAATTTTGGCTAAAGCCATCTTGGCCGGAGATGCCAAAAATGAGCTCAGTTTTGCGCGCGTCAGTCATGGATGGTACTCTCCGGGACTGGAGCAGAGAATTGACATACGGCGTACATGGTTGCGCATACTGGAACTATCCGATCCAATTTCAAACACCCATCGAGCAGGCGGCCATAAAGCCAGGGCAGGCGCTGCCTCAGGCGTAAGGGGAGCAGTAGATCGCCAACCGTTATAAACAGGAAGTGCAGCAGGAAACTTGCCCCCCCACCCATCGCGAAAAAACTTGTTTCTTGCGGATCAAATCGCTCGGCTAATGAGAAAGCAGTATACTGGCGGTAGCCGTGCCAAAGGTATACAGGCAGACCCCAACCGCTGGGAACAAAGTGCAGCTGCAAACCGCCAGGGCCGACAAACCCCCCCATCCGCTTGATGATCTGATGATCATTGGGTATGTGCTCCAGCGCCGAAACGGAAATCACCAAGTCGAACTTTCCTTCCGGCTTAAATCGGTTGACATCGGTATGCACGAAGGTCTTTTCGAATCCGGATTGTGCTGTGTGATCGAAGCGGTCGTCGATGTCCACACCGACGTACTGTCCGGAATAGCCAATCTCGGCGAGGATGTGCATCAGGCTGCCACTTCCACAACCGATTTCCAACACGCGCACTTTCCCCAGTGGCAGCATCGCGGGCAGCCTACCATAGATAAATGCTTCGGTGAGGGCGCGGCTGGGCGATGCTGCAGTAGGGGTGCGCTGCAGGCGCGCGGCATGAAATGACTGCCTCCTCAGCCTCGCATTTCTTTGTTGGAGATTGCGGACGAAGTTAAGCCCCAAATAGCTCAGCCTTTGAGGGACACTCAGTCTGCCATCACCATTAATCTCAGTCTGCATGCATCTCCCCACCTATTGGTTTACGAGCGATGGCGAGCACCATGTGCGCAATCACCACTCCTGGTATCAATGGTGCCAGTACAACACTCAGACCTTTTGTTAGCAGCCAGTCGTAGGGAAGTCCAAACTCATGATGTAAACTGCGCAGGACGCCTTGCCGCTTAGAGATGGGGATCGTCTTGAGCACCTCAAAGCCACCGATTGAAAGTTCCCGCGTCAACTCTATGCGTGACAGTCTCCACTGATAGAAACGAAGGTTGCCTACCTCTGTGCGCGGTCGGGCGAATGTGCCTAGAATGGCATGGCGAAAGTTGTCAAATGGGACGCTTATAAAGAGGTGGCCGCCTGGTTTCAGAACTCGGAATGCCTCTTTGATGCAACCCTGTAGGCCGGTCTCAAAATGCTCGAATACGCCCCATGAAAAATAGGCGTCAAAACTCGCATCTGGAAAGCTGGTGTGGCGGATGTCACCATCGACAAATTCCGCCTCTGGAAAGCGCATATGCAACTGCTTCACTGTCTGCCGACTGAGATCAAGTCCAGCAACTGAGAATCCTTGGCGCGCAAAGAACAGCGTCCAGTCTCCCAAGCCACAGCCACCGTCCAACAAGCGCGCACCCGGTGGAAGTTTCTCCATGTAAGGCGCCATAGCACGGTACTCTTCCTTGCGCGGGATACGATCAATGTGTCCCTGCGGCCCACCCTCACGCTCCCATACGTCAGTCCAGTATTTCTCGACAAACTCAGTTTCGTGGTCTGTCGGCTCGGTCGCTGCTATGTAGTCTTTACGCATTGAATGTCCTAAAGCGGTATTTGATTGCGCCGCAGAAGCCAGACACCGCGCCACAAACATTGGGGAGTAAGAATATTCTCACGTGATTTTATCAGTTTATCGAAGAGGGTGAGATAGTTCTCGCAAGACCGCTCGGCTGTGTGCGGATAAGCAGGCATTTTAACCTCTAATGCGTCGTATTGCTCAATCAATTGTTCCAAGCAGGCCTCAAAATCAGTTGCATCAAAAGAAATACCAAACCCCTCACAGTACTCAGGTAGGGCGCCACTGCGGCGATATAGCAGCGGCAGACCACACATCGCGCCCTCAACATGATGCATGCCGGCTGGTTCGTTAATAGAAGCAGTGATATATGCGTGATGGGATGATAACTCGCGTGCCAGCAAACTTCCCTGCATCGGGGGTAGATATTTGGTGTTGGTGAAGGAGAAGCCAGCTGGTAGATTACCAATGTAAGTAAATTCTATTCGCCCCTTCCATTTCTCATCAGCCAGCATTTGGTCGATGGACTCATAGACATCGAAACCTTTCATCCGATTACCACCCCAGTGATGAGTCACCAGTCGCAGCGGTTCGAGACCATCCCACCGGCGGAAGAATGTGCGGTTGAATATGTTTTTATCAGCTCCGTTGAGGATCACTGTGTCAGGGGTGGTCCGCCTCCATAGGCTCAGATTCCTCAGCCAAGTGGCTATAAAAATAGTATGGTCTGCGCAATAGTTGGCGCGACGGAGCAGCGAGTTCATGCGCCGAGTACCCTTTCGCTCGTCACATTCGTTGATGCGATGGACTACTAGTGCACGGGGATTGCGAAACAGGAGGTAGCGCAGGATCCCCCCCGCACCAAACGAGACGCTTGGGCTGAGCTCCCTCGGGTCGGTCAGCACAATGATATCTATGTCGGCATCAGCCAGGTCGAAGCGGACATCATCACCGCGGTTCCGCAAAGTTTCGGCGAGGGAACGGACAAACTGGTTACCTCCACCCCAGGGGCCATCCTGTATCCGTTGACCGATCGCGACCTTCATTGTGGGTCGTCGAGGAGGAAAAAATGCCGGTAGAAACGCTCTACTGTGCGGAAGTACCTAGGCCGAGTGAAGTTTGCTTGCGTGATATCGGCCAGGATTCGTCGCAAAGAATAGCTGGAGCCGTCATGGCTCTCCAAATCAATCATCCGGCCTCTCCTGAAGTCGTGACTTCATAGTGATATTTCCTGATTTCCCTAAGGTCAAAATGATACGCACCCATTTTTCTAGACACCTGCTTGATTCCTCCATTAGTTATTTTCAAACTCCATGGGTGACACGTCACCGTTATTTCACTGGCGTAGTGTTGG